>JAEEGK010017109.1_pt1 | contig 15854 bp, 8 predicted proteins | sample 8958771 | NCBI WGS metagenome assembly JAEEGK01 (sample SAMN16246547, study PRJNA631951) | gut metagenome | biome: gut microbiome; feature: rumen; material: SC-attached | host: Bos | place: Iran: Karaj | collected 2018-10
CGATGACGGACTTGGCCTTGGGGGCGTTGACCTTGAAGCGGGCGAAGCCCTGGGAGTTCACCATCGGATACTCCTGGCCGGGCTGGTTGAGCTCGGACGGCTTGAAGTCTTCCTTGATGACGAAGTTGTCCATCTTGGGATCGAAGCCCTTGACGGCGGTATAGGCCTGCTTGGGCTTGTAGTTCTCATCGAACAGGAGCGGATAGTTGTTCGTGCCCAGCCAGGAATCCTTGTCGGAGACATTCCAGAAGGTGACGCAGTCGATCACGTCCTTGTGCTTGCGGAGGACCTTGAACAGGTTCACATACTGGTCCTGCTGGAGGGTTCTCTCCCAGTCGGCGACCTGCGTGGCGCCCTGACGGAAGCGGAGGCCGCCGCCCATGTCCTCATTGACACGGATGTCCAGCTCGGTGAGGTGGATGTGCTTGACCACGGTGGAATACAGCTTGATGGCGTTGTCGACCTCTTCCATCGTCGGGCCGTAGACATTGTAGTGGGCCTGCATGCCGATGCCGTCGACGGGAACGCCGGCGTCCTTCATGCGCTTGACGAGGTTGTAGATGCGCTGGCTCTTGGCGGGCTCGGCGTCATTGTAGTCGTTGTAGAAGAGGAGGGCGTTCGGGTCGGCCTCATGGGCGTACTCGAAGGCCTTGTAGATGAACTCCTCGCCGGCGATCTGGTACATCGGGGAGTTGCGGAGCTCGGGGCGGCCGGGATAGACCGGGCTGTCGGCCACGGCCTCATTCACGACGTCCCAGCAGTACACGACATCCTTGTAGCGGTTCACGATGGCCTGGATGTGGTGCTTCATATTGGCGTAGAACTCCTCCTTCGGCAGGAGGTTGCCCTTCTCGTCCTGGTACATCCACGTGCCGATCTGGCTGTGCCACATCAGGGTGTGGCCGCGCATCTTGATGCCGTGCTCGCGGCAGAAGTTCGCGATCTTGTCGGCGTCCTCCCAGTTGAACTCGCCCTTGCGGGGTTCGGTGGGCTGGGGCTTCATCGCGTTCTCAGCGGTGATGCTGTTGAACTCGCGGAGGACGACCTTGATCTGGTCCGGATCCGCGACGTTCCGGTTGTTGACCGCGACGCCGATCTTGAAATAGTCCTTGTAGGCGTCTTTCAAGCCGTCGGTGGGCTCGGGAATTTGGCGGGGACCCCACTGGGCCCCTGCGGGGACCGCACCCAGAATCAGGGCGCAAAGTCCGGCGATGAGCGTTCTTTTCATATCAGTTGTGATTGTGGTGTTCGTGTAACACTTACAAATATAGTCTTTTTGTATGAAAAACCAAAACCCCGGCGAAAAAAGTAACGAATGATTGTTTTTGCGCCGACTTGCCGGGCGGGGAATAAGGTGTCCGGCCACCCCATTTCCATCCGGAGGAAACATAATCAGGCGGCTCGGCTGGACGACTGGCATAGCTTCCGGATGCGCCTCCAGGACGCCTCGAAGGCGCATGGAGGCGCTCCGCGAATTTCGGGTTGAAGGAAACAGGCACAAAAAAGGACGCCGGCCAGACAGGTCTGGGCGGGCGTCCTCTGCGGGGGTGACCGGGCGGGACTACTTGAACAGCTTCTGGGCAAAGAGGGTCAGGTAGACGCGCCAGTTGCGCCAGATGTGGCCGCCGTCGGATTCGTAGTATTCGCAGGGGTAGCCGTGGGAGTCGCAGTAATCCTTCAGGATGAGGGAGTTGCGCTTCACGCCGTCGTCTTTGCCCACGCCGATCCAGAAGAGCTTGGGCTTGGCGGCGAACTGGGCGGCGAGTTCCGGGTCGTTTTCACCGTTCGGGACGGCGACGCCGGAGAACTGGCCCACATAGCCGAAGGTGCCGGGATAGCGGCGGGACAGGCGGGAGGACTGGCGGCCGCCCATGGAAAGGCCGGCGACGGCGCGGGAGTAGCCGTCCTTCTTGACGCGGTAATGCTTCTCGATGAACTTGATGACGTCGGGGAAGCTTTCCTCGATTTCGGCCGTGGAGTCGGAACGGCTGTTGGCCATCGTGGGCTGGAACATGTTCACGGCGGCGCCCGGAGAGGCGCTGTTGAAGTACACGCCGTTCGGCATCACGACGATCATCGGCTTCGCCTTGCCTTCGGCGATGAGGTTGTCCATGATCTGGGCGGTGCGGCCGAGGTCGAGCCAGGCGTCCTCGTCGCCGCCGGAGCCGTGCAGCAGGTACAGGACCGGATACTTGGCCTTGGGATTGTCCTCGTAGCCGGCGGGCGTGTAGACCGACAGGCGGCGCTTCATGCCCAGGGCCGGGCTGTCGTACCAGACATGGGCCACGGAGCCGTGCGGGACGTCATGGACCTCATAGTACCAGCCCTTGTCGCCCTTTTCGGCGCTGAGGGTGAAGATGTTGGTCCAGGTGGCGATGTCGCGGTTCTGGTAGATGTTGTTCGGGTCCATCGTCCGGACGCCGTCCACGATGAAGCTGTAGGAGTACAGTTCGCCGGTGAGCGGCTCGGTCGTGTAGGTCCACATCCCGTCGCGCCCTTCCTTCAGGTCCACGCGCCCGGGCAGGAAATCGCCCTGGAGCTGCACGGTGACGGCCTTGGGGCCGCGGTAACGGAAGGTGACCGTGTGGTCGGGGTTGATTTCGGGGGAGGTGATGCCCGAAGCCGGGCCCAGCGCCTGCTGGGCGGAAGCGACGGCACCCGCAAGGAGCGCCGCGGCCAGAAGGAGGGTTCGTTTCATATTTTACTTCATTAGGAGCACGCGGTGGACGGGCGTCTCCGCAGCGGCGGCCTCGGCGGTCGCCGTGCAGCGGATGTCGCGGGAAGAGGCGCCGAACTGGAAGGCATAAGTGCCGGCGTCAACCTTCCAGGCGGAGGCTTCCTCGTCGAAGGAGGCGAGCTCGGAGGTCGGGAAGGTGAGGGTGAGTTCCTGGCTTTCGCCCGGGGCCAGCTCCTTTGTCTTGCCGTAGGCCTTGAGTTCGCGGACCGGCTTGTCCAGGGTGCCGGCCGGAGCGGTCACGTACAGCTGGACGGCTTCCTTGCCGGCCACTGCCCCGGTGTTCTTGACGGTCACCTTGGCGGTGACGGTCTTCCCGTCATTGGAGACGGCCGGAGCACTGTACTCGAAGGTGGTGTAGCTGAGGCCGTAGCCGAACGGGTAGGAGACGGCGAGGTCCTTCTTGTCGAACCAGCGGTAACCCACATAGATGCCCTCTTCATATTTGGTGACGTCCACGTCCTTCTGGCCCACGTCCTCGCGGCGGTTCGTGAAGTACACGCCGGTGTCGGAGTCGATCGGGAAGTTCGCGCTGGAACCGGCGTCCATCAGGTTCACCGGGAAGGTCATCGGGAGCTTGCCGGACGGGCTCTTCGCGCCGGTGAGGATGTCGGTGACGGAGTTGCCGCCTTCCTGACCCGCCTGCCACGCGAGAAGGATGGCATCCGGAATGCTCTTCCAGGAGGCGGTCTCGATGACGCCGCCGATGTTCAGGACCACGACCACCTTCTTGCCCTTTCCGTGGAAGGCGGCGGTGACCTTGTTCAGCAGTTCGCGCTCCTTGGCGGACAGTTCGAAGTCCGCGCTGGTGCGGTCGAAGAATTCACCGGAGTTGCGGCCGAAGGTGATGATGGCGACGTCATTGGCCTTGGCCGATGCGGCGAGCTCAGCGGGCGTCGGGACCAGTTCGCCGGGACGCGGCGTGGGGAAGAAAGCGGAGAGTCCGTCGTCAGGCAGGCTGGCCTTGAAGGCCGCGGCCTCGTCGGCGATATGCTTCAGGGTGGCTTCCTTGTTGCTTTCGTCCACGTTGAATCCGGCGTTCTTGAGGCCGTCCAGCAGGGACACCGTGTAGGCGCGGTTCACGTTGCCGGAACCGGTGCCGCCGGCGATGAAATCAAAGGAGGTGCAGCCGAACACGGCGACATTCTTCACGTTCTTGAGCGGGAGCACGCCCTTGTTCTCGAGAAGGACCATGCCTTCCAGGGCGCTCTGGCGGGTGACGGAGGCGTGAGCCTTCAGGTCAGGCTTGTTGGAGTACTGATACCCCCTGGCCTTCGGGCTGCGGGCGACGAGTTCCAGGCCGCGGCGGACGCAGACGTCCAGATCGGCCTCGGAAAGGGAACCGTCCTTGATGGCGTTCATGATCTGCTCGAACTGCAGGTCGGTACCCGGCTGGAGCATGTCATTGCCGGCGGCGATCTGCTCGGCGCCGTTGTCACCGCCGTACCAGTCAGTCATCACGAGGCCCTTGAAACCCCATTCGTCGCGGAGGACGGTGGTCTGCAGGTCGCGGCTCTGGGAAGTGTAAGTGCCGTTGATCTTGTTGTAAGAGCTCATCACGGTCCAGGGGTCGGATTCCTTGACGGTGATTTCAAAGCCCTTAAGGTAGATTTCGCGCTGGGCGCGGGGGGAGATGACGGCGTTGTTGCCGGTGCGGTTCGTCTCCTGGTTGTTGTAGGCGAAATGCTTGATGGACGTGCCCACGTCGTTGGACTGGACGCCGCGCACATAGGCGGCCGCGGTCTTGCCGGCGACCACCGGATCCTCGGAGTAGTACTCGAAGTTGCGGCCGTTCAGCGGGTGGCGGTGGATGTTCAGGGCCGGGGCGAGGTAGACGTCGGCGCCGTACTCATGGACCTCTTCGCCCATGGCCTTGCCCACGTTCTCTACCAGTTCCTGGTTCCAGGTCGACGCCAGCAGGGTGCCGATGGGGAAGTGCGTGCAGTAGTAGGTGTTCTCGTCGCCTTCGCGGGTCGGGTCGATGCGGAGGCCGGCGGGGCCGTCGGCAAGGACGATGCTGGGAATGCCCAGACGCTCGATGGGATAGGTGGTGCCGGCGGCGCCCGGGACGATCTTCTTGGTCGCGCCCACGACGGCGGACTCACCGTCCGAACCGGCCATGCCGGTGCCGATGACGAAATGGACCTTTTCTTCGAGGGTCATGGCCTTGAGGACCTTGTCGATGGAGGATTTCCCGAGCTGGGGAGCCTTGCACCCGGCGAGAGCCAGGACTGCGGCGGAGATGAGCATGATTTTCTTCATATGCGAGATAATGGTTTCAGTGTCGGTCATGATGATGGCAAAGGTACGGAGAATATCCCGATCCTTTCTTATTTGCATGTTCAATTATTATTTCCGATGTTTGTATTTGATAACCCGATCGAGATATGAAAAAGATTGTCATCAGTTTGTGGGCCCTCATCGCCGCCGTGTCGGGATGGGCGCAGAATCCGTACCTGCCGCTTTGGGAGCATCTCCCCGACGGTGAACCCCGCGTTTTCGAAGACCCCGACCAGCCCGGGAAATACCGTGCCTACATCATCGGCTCGCACGACCTCACCTACACGGCCTACTGCAGCGGCGACATCCGCATGTGGTCCGCCCCGGTGGAGGACCTGAGCCAGTGGCGCGACGAAGGCATCCTTTTCTCCTGGTTTGTCGACGGCCAGTGGGATACGATGTACGCCCCGGATCTCGTGGAGGTGCGTGACCGCGCTACGGGAAAGAAGACCTATTATCTGTACCCGCACTCCCGCGGGCGCGGACGCATAGCAACCGTGTGCAAGTCCGACCGCCCGGACGGCCCGTTCGTCCCGGTCAATGTCACCGAAGACGGCCGCGGCGTCCTGCCCGGCTCCCTTATCGACTTCGACCCCTCCGTCTTCATCGAGACCATCACGGACAGGAAGGACCCGGACTACGGCATCGGCTTCCGCGCCTATGTCTATTATGGCTTCCAGCACTCGACGGCCTGCGAACTGGACCAGAATACGATGTATTCCATGCGTCCGGGCACGAAGCTGCATGACTATTTCATCCCGGCCAGCTCCCAGTACGGCCAGGTCCGCGATCCTGAAGGGACAGAGTATCCGGCGCTGTACAAGGGGCAGAACCCCGGCGATTTCAATTTCTTCGAGGCTTCCAGCATCCGCAAGGTGGGCAACAAATACGTGATGGTCTTCTCGGGCTACAGCGGCCCGGATTACGGCCTTTCCTCCACGAACTCCGCGCTCCGCTATGCCTTCGGCGATTCGCCGCTCGGTCCCTGGCGCTCCGGCGGCGTGCTTGTGGACTCCCGCGGCGTCGTCCCCGACGAGAACGGAGAGCACCTGACCACCACCAATTCCGCGCACAATACGCATGGTTCCCTGCAGGAAATCAACGGACAGTGGTATGTGTTCTACCACCGGCCGCCGCGCGGCTTCGGCAACGCCCGCCAGTCGATGGTCGCTCCGGTCAAGATCGAATGGGACAACAAGAAGGTGGCCGACGGAGGCCGGCTGCGCATCACGGGATATGATCCGTATGCCAAGGACCAGGTCTGGACGGCTTCCGCCGCCGACGGCATGGTCTATACGGGCGCGGAGGTCACCAGCGAAGGCTTCCAGATTTTCGGCCTTCCTCCGTACGCTTATTATTCCGCCGGATACGCCTGCTACATGACCGACCAGGACTGGATGCAGGACAACCACGATGTCTGGTGCTATGACATGGATTTGGCCGGTATCACCAACGGAGGCATCGTCGGTTTCAAATACTTCGGCTTCGGCGGTCTGGATAAGGCGGACAAGGGCGTCAATCCCTTTGTCGGCGCCAAGAAGGGTGACGGCACGCAGCTCGACCTGTTCCTGACGCCCGGACGCCACGGGGCATTCAAGATCCATGTGATGCTGGACGGCCCCTATGCCAACGCCACCTGGAAAGGCCGTGAAATCGCGGTGGTTGATGTGCCCGACGGCAAGAGAGGGGAGCTGCTGCATCTGATGGTTCCGGTCCCGGCCGTGGAAGGCCTTGCCGGCAAACACGCCATCTATCTGGTGGCGGAGGGTGCGGACATCCAGCGCCCGCAGATGGACCCGCGTTTCGCCGCCTTCGCCGCACGCAATCCGCGCCGTCCGGACGGTCTGTTCGACCTGCACGGCATCGGCTTCTCCAAGCCCGGCGCTCCCTGCGTCCGTCCGGTCGTCCCCAAAGTGAGAATCTTTTCCGACGGCAAGGAACTCGCCGTTCCCGCGACCCCCGTCCGTTTCACCAACGCCAACGGCATCATGGACCAGCTCCACTATCAGGTCTATGCGCCGCTGAAGGACGATTCAGTCCTGCAGGTGAGCGCCTCCGATCCCGACGTCCGGATTTCCACCGGACCCGTCGTGAACGGCCGCGCCACCGTCAAATGCTCCTGGAGGGGGCTGGAAAAGATTTACTGGATCAATTAGGGCTCTTGTCCTGAATACCCTACACCGCCTGCAGCAGACCTTTCGCGAGGTCTGCCGCCGCGTTTTCCTTCGCTTCCACATGCCGTTTTTTGCCGGTGGCCGTGTAGGGGACGGCGTCTACGAAACGGTAATAGCGGGGGCGTTTGAAATTGGCGATGTAAGGGCTCTCTTTGCAGAAGGTGTCCAGTTCCGAGACAGTGAGGGCGTTGTCCTTCGGAACGATGTACGCTGTCACCAGCTGCCCCCGGACTTTGTCGGGGACGGACGTGACGACGCAGTCCTTGACCTTCGGATTCATCTCGAGGACGGCCTCCACTTCGGTGGGATAGATGTTTTCGCCGGAGGAGATGATCATGTCGTCGCGGCGTCCCACGATGGTGATGAAACCCTTGCCGTCCCAGGTCGCGAGGTCGTTGGTATAGAGGAAACCCTTGTAGTACTTGCGCTCCGTCTCGGATTCGTTGTCATAATATAAATAGGGTGATTTCGCCGGCGAGGAGAGGATGACCTCGCCGATCTCGAGGCCGTCCTGGGCGGCCAGGTCGTCGGGCTCGGTGCGGCGTCCGTCGTGGAGGCGGACCACCCGCACGTCGTCATCGACACAGGAAGCTCCGGCGGAACCGGCGCCTTCCGGCAGGTCGAAGGGGCGGAGGAAGGTGTTCCAGAAGGTTTCCGTGGTGCCGTAGCCGTTGAAAATGTTCGGGGTGAGGACTTTCTGGTAGCGGATGCACGCGGCTTTTTCCAGGGGGCTGCCCATCGTGACGATTCCCTTGAGGGTGGAGAGGTCGTGCGCGGCCGTCTCCTGCTCGTCCGCCAGGCTGCCGAGGACAGTCGGAACGCCCACCAGGAAGGTGATGCCATACCGGGAGACGTATTCGAGCGCCGTCTTCGCGTCAAACTTCGGGAGGACCACGATGGCCGCGCCGGCGTAGAAGGCCGGGCAGGGGCCCGCGCAGTGGAGGCCGCCGCGGTGGAACCAGGGAGTGGTGTTCATCGTGACGTCGCGGTAGCTCATCGGGAAATGGATCATCACGTCGTGCGCGGAGAGAACCTCATTGATGCTCGTGAGCGGAATGGCCTTGGGGTGGCCGGTGGTTCCGGATGTGTAGAGGCGGGCCGTCTCGTCATAGATGTTGTGGACCACGTCCGGCTCGGCTTCCGAAACGCCCTCGATGAAGGAGGCGTAGGACGAGGCGCCCCAGGGGGTGCCGTCCCCGATGGCCAGGAGGATTTCCGGCCGATGACGGGCCAGACTCAGCGCCTTTTCCACGGTTTCCCGGCAGGGGGCGCAGAACATCAGCACTTTCGGGCGGGAGTCGTCGATGCTCCAGGCCAGTTCGCCCGGGCTGAAGCGGAAGCTGACGGGGCAGCAGATGGCGCCCGTCTTGTGAGCGGCGACATAGCCGATGGCGAATTCCGGGCAGTTGCCCAGCTGCATCATCAGAACGTCCCCTTTCGTGAGGCCGGCGTCCATCAGGGCGTTTGCGAAGCGGTTGCACTCAAGGTCCAGCTCCCGGTAGGTCCAGCTCCGGCCGTCAGCGGGGGAGATCATCGCCGGACGGTTTCCGTACCTCCGCACATTCCGCATGAAGCCCTCGATCCAGGTATAGCGGGATTCGAATATCTTCTTGAAATCTTCCATTTTTCCGTTTTTCTGAACAGAACAAAATTACCAAAGCGGTGGATTTTAGACAAATTTTGGAAGAAAAAGGGTTTTTCTTGTGGGAAATGTGGAAATGATTGTTTATCTTTGCTAAAACGCTGTGGGAATATTCAACATTTTTGTGCGCTTATGAAACATCCGATTGACAAAACCTTGCACCTGGACATGGTGCCCCGGACATCCAACACCCTGTATGTGAAGGATGAATTCGTCATTTCGGACAACCTTTCCATCCGGGTCCCTTCCGGGATGGCCGCCCTGCTGGAAAAGGGGAGACCTACGCGCACGCTCCGCCCCACCTGGCTGGAGTTCCCATACCGGATCGGCTTCAACGCGATTCTGTTCGTGGAAACGGGTGTGGTGGACTGTATCCTCAACACGGAAACGTTCCGCATTACGAACCGTTCGGTCCTGCTGATCCCTTCGGCGACACTCCTGCGTGACTTGAGCTGGCAGGCGGGTTCCAAGTACATCCTCTTCGCTTACAATGACGGGAAGCTGTTTTCCGCCATGACCTCCCGTTCCGCGAAGGTTCTCAAAGCGTCGATGATCGCCCCCTATGTCCTGACCATGGACCGGGAGCGTATGGACCGGTACATGCACCTGATCCGGGTCCTCATCCATGTGGCGGGAGCCGGACCGGACTACGATTTCCAGGATGACATCATCAGCGGCGCCGCCCAGATGTTCAGCGGCGGCCTCGCGCGGCTTCTGGTGGAGAGGCCGGACCGGCGGACGCGCGCCCCCCGTGAAATGACCGTCACGCAGGATTTCGTCCGGCTCGTCCAGGCCCGCTGCCTGGAGCACCGGGACCTGGACTACTATGCCCGCGAACTGTGCATCACCCCGAAATACTTGTCCCGCATCGTCAGCAAGGTTGTCGGGAAGAAAGCCCTTCTTGTCATTCAGGAGAATGTCATCGCCGAGGCGGAGGCGCTTCTCAAGGGAGGGAAATACAACATCCAGCAGGTCAGCGACCTCCTTCATTTTCCGTCCCCCTCCTATTTCTGCCGCTATTTCCGGAAGGCCACCGGCATGACTCCCAGGGCGTATATGCTGGGGTAGCGTTTCGGGGAAACCCCGGACCGGCTAGACCCGGTGGATGACGGTCGGGTCCATCTCTTTGAGATTCCGGACGCCGGTCGCCGTCATCACCCCCGCGAGCTCCGAAGTCATCTCCTTCATCCGGCCGGCGACGGCCTCTGGTCCTTTTTGCAGCAGCGGCATCAGATGCCGGCCGACAGAAACCGCGTCAGCGCCCAGGGCAAGGCATTTGTAGGCGTCGAAACCGCTGGTGACGCCGCAGTCCACGAAGACCTTCATCTTGTCACCGACGGCGTCCTTGATGTCTTCGATGACCATCAGCGGCGGGATGGAGTACTTCAGGTGGCCGCCGTGATGGGAGATCACGATGCCGGCGGCGCCGGCTTCCAGGCACTTGCGCGCGTCGCTGACGCTGAGAACGCCCTTGACGATGAACGGGAGGCGGGAAGCCTTTACGAAAGACTTGATTTCAGCCGTAGTCTTCGCTTTCATCGGAAGGCCCATAACGTTGTCGTAATGGCCCTTGAAGTCAAAGGAATGGTCGATGTCCATGCCGATGGCGAAACAGCCGGCGTTCACGGCATGCTTGATCCGCCGGAATATCTCCGCGTTGTCCGCGTGCGGCTTGATGACCTTGATGGTGCGCGCCCCGGTGGCGATGATGTCCTCCAGGTCCTTGTCTTCGCCCATCCCGAACCAGTGGACGGCGTTGCAGGCCTTCGCCGCCTGCGCGTAAACGACCAGGCCGTTTCCGTTCGGCACCCGCAGGTGGGAGAGCGCGGCGGTCATGATGGGCGTGTCGAAGGTCTCCCCGAAAAGTTCGAGCTTCGTGGAGGGAATAACGCTGTCCAGATACCGGGATTCCAGCATCAGGGAATCGAAGAAATAGCGGGTGTATGCGTCGGCGTTGCCCGGCCTGTCCATGACGGGAAAGGCCGGCTGCCGCTCCTGCGCCCGCTGCTGCGGTGCGTCGGATTGTGCCGTGGCCAGCGACGGCAGGGACAGGGCGGCGACGGACGCCGTGGATACGCGGACGAAAGAACGTCTGGAAAGCTTGTTCTCTTTCATAGGACTGTGAGTGTCAGATTATTGGTAGTGATGCAAATATAGTTTTTTTCCAAGTCTCTTGCAAAGGTCCGCGCACCTGTCTGGCGCAGGTGATGCCTGTTGTTGGCGCAGGTGTGGAAAAAGGGTGGAGACCTGCGCCTGGACTATGTGCCAAACAGGTGCGAAGAATTTGAACTGTTATTCCGGATAAATTGCTATTTTTGTAAAGAAAGAACCTGATATGAGAAAGCCAGCCTTGACCGTTTTTGCCCTGGCGATGTGCCTGGGGCTGTCCGCCCAGCCGGGCGCGATGCCGGAGAATGTCGTGGTGACCGCCCGTCCAGCTCGGACCATCCAATATGGCGGTCCCACCCGTGCGGAAGGCCGTTCCTACAATTTCACGCCTGTTTTCTTCATTTATCCGGACGGGAAACTGGACCGGGCCGCCGCGGAGGGGCTGCTTCGGGAGATGGAGATCCAGCCGCTGCTGGATTCCGATTATGGGACAGCCATGGTCATCAATCCCACGGGAGACAAGTACGACGCCAACGCGGATTTCGATGTCTTTGTCCGGCTGTTCAATGCCAGTCGCGGCCCGGGCAATCTGAAGGTGGTCGGAATCGGCCGGGGAGCCACGTTCGTGAACCAGGTCATCGCCCCGAAAGCCGGGGGACAGATTGCCGACATCCTATCTGTCGGAGGCAAGCCCGGAAAGACTGTCGATCCTACGGGGGTTCCCGCATACATAGCCGGCAAGGGGGCCGCGAAAGTGGCGAAACCCTATCAGGCCGCCGTTGCCGCCCATACCGACGAGCCCTTGCAGAAAGTGGTCGTGAACCCGATGGCGACTTCGCTCAAAGATGTTTTCGCCGATGCCTGGAAGCAGGTCCTCGGCCGGAACTATCGGTACAACAATCTGAACCATACCCATTACGAAGGCGCGCAGTTCGGTCAGTACGGTTCCTATGAACTGGAACCCTATCTGGACTGCGAGTCCCTGGGTATCAAGCGGATCATCGTGGAACAGCCCATGGGAACGGGACGCGGGGAGCAGGATGTTCCCAAGCAGCTCTGGTATGAGTATTGGCCTGAGGAACTGCTGAAGAGCGCTCCGGAGCATAGTGTCCCGGTGATGGTCCTCCTGCACGGCAATACCAATGACCCGCGGACGCAGGCGGAGACCTCCGGCTTCATCCAGGTGGCCGCCGAGGAGCGGTTCTTTGTGGTGGAGATGGAATGGCAGGGGAGTCCCAATTACCAGGCGATGGGGCATGACGGCATCGAATCCGTCCTGTACCAGCTGTTCGCCAAGTATCCCCAGCTGGACCCTTCCCGCGTATATGCCGAGGGCCTTTCCGCCGGATCCATGACCGCCACCGCCCTCGGAATCAAGAAGTCCCACGTGTTTACCGCTGTGGGCGGCCATTCCGGCGGCCTGCTCAACAACCCGGTCCGGGGATTCCCGTCTTTCGACCCGCTGTGGGCCGAGGCCACCCAGAAACGAGGTGCAGTGGAGGTCCCGTATTGCTCCGTCTTCGGCACGAAAGACAACGTGGTCCCCTACATCCGTCCCGACAATTGGCGGAATAACGGCTATCTCAACGCCTGGAACGCTTACGAGCAGATGAACGGCATGGAGGTCGTCCGCGAACCGGACTTCTCCGTCGATCCGGTCTTCGCACAGCATCTGCGTGACCGGGAAACCATCGTCACGAACAAGGGTGATGGCATCGTCATGGAAACCGGACAGCTGTACAAGGGCGACGTCCCGCTGATCAGACTGGTGGCGGTGGTCGATTACGGCCATTGGAACTTCATGCCGACGGCCCGCATCATGTGGGATTTCTTCAAGCATTACCGCCGCGATCCCGAGACCAAGAAACTGATATACCTTCCTTAAATGAAAGAATACGGACATTTCGACGACGCGCACCGCGAGTACGTCATCACGGATCCGGCCACCCCGTGGCCGTGGATCAATTATATGGGGACGGAGGATTTCTTCTCCCTCATTTCCAATACCGCCGGCGGCTACTGCTTCTGCAAGGACGCCAAGTTCCGCCGGATCCTGCGGTACCGCTACAATGGGGTGCCGATGGATGACGGCGGACGCTATTATTATATCAAGGACGGCGATACCGTCTGGAATCCGGGCTGGAAGCCGTGCAAGACGCCGCTGGACTTTTACGAGTGCCGGCATGGCATGGGCTATACCCGCGTGACGGGGGAGAAGGACGGCCTGAAGGCCGATGTCCTGTTCTTTGTGCCCATCGGACACCGTTGCGAGGTGCACCGGGTGAAACTCACGAATACGGGTGTGGCAAAGAAGTCCTTCCAACTCTATTCCTTTGTGGAATGGTGCCTCTGGAACGCATCGACGGATATGGAGAACTTCCAGCGGAATCTGTCCACCGGCCAGGTGGAGATCGAGGGCAACGTTCTGTATCACAAGACCGAATACCGCGAGCGCCGCGATCATTACGCCTTCTTCGGCGTAAACCGGAAGTTCGACGGCTTCGATACGGACCGGGAGACCTTCATCGGCATGTATAACGGGTTCAATGCGCCGCAGCAGGTGCTAGCCGGCACTTCCGGGAATTCGGTGGCCCATGGCTGGAGCCCCGTCGCCTCGCACCGGTTCGACCTGACGCTCGAGCCGGGTGCCTCGGAGGAACTCATCTTCGTGCTCGGGTATGTGGAAAATCTGCCCGAGGAAAAGTTCGTAGCCCCGCAGATCATCAACAAGGCAAAGGCTCAGGCCATGATGGATGCGTTCGCGACCGGGGCGCAGGTCGATGCGGCCTTCGCGCAGTTGAGGGTCTTCTGGGATGACCTCCTGGACCGTTTCATCGTGGAATCCGAGGTGCCCGAACTGGACCGGACCGTGAATGTCTGGAACCAGTACCAGTGCATGATCACGTTCTTCTTCAGCCGGAGTGCCAGCTATTTCGAAAGCGGCATCGGCCGGGGCATGGGCTTCCGCGACTCCAACCAGGACCTGGCGGGCATCGTCCACCTTATCCCGGACCGCGCACGGCAGCGCATCATCGACATCGCCTCCACGCAGTTTCCGGACGGCGGCTGCTACCACCAGTACCAGCCACTGACCAAGCGCGGGAACAACGACATCGGCGGCGGTTTCAACGACGACCCCCTCTGGCTCATCTTCGGCACCGTCGCGTATATCCGGGAGACGGGGGATTTCGGCATTCTGAACGAGCAAGTTCCCTTCGACAACAAGCCGGGAACGGAAGTGTCGCTGCTGGATCACCTGAAAATCAGTTTCAAGCATGTGACGGACAACCTCGGTCCCCACGGCCTCCCGCTCATCGGCCGGGCCGACTGGAATGACTGCCTGAACCTGAACTGCTTCTCTGACAACCCCGACGAATCCTTCCAGACCACCGAGAACAAGACCGAAGGCTCGAAGGCGGAATCGCTGATGATCGCCGGCCTGTTCGTGGCGGAAGGGCGCGACTTCGCGGCGCTGCTGGACCGTATCGGCGAGGATCCCGCCTATGTGGACGAGGTTCTGAAGGCTGTCGCCGCGATGGAATCGGCCGTGAAGAAAGACGGCTGGGACGGCGGATGGTTCCTCCGCGCCTATGATTATTACGGCCGGAAGATCGGTTCCGACGAGTGCGAGGAAGGCAAGATCTTCATCGAAAGCCAGGGCTGGTGCACGATGGCGCGCATCGGAGCGGAGGAAGGTCTCTGCGACAAGGCGCTGGACTCCGCGAAAAAGTATCTGGAGTGCGAACACGGCCTGGTGTTGAATACACCGGCATACACGAAATACTTCATCGACTACGGCGAAATCAGCTCCTACCCGCAGGGCTACAAGGAGAACGCCGGAATCTTCTGCCACAACAATCCCTGGGTGATCATCGGCGAGGCCATGGCCGGCCGCGCGGAGGACGCCTGGCGGCACTACAAGAAGATCACGCCCGCCTTCACGAAGGATCAGGCTTTAAGAAAAGTCGAACCGTATGTGTTCTGCCAGATGGTGGCCGGCAAGGACGCCGCGAAGCCCGGCGAGGGCAAGAACAGCTGGCTCACCGGCACGGCCGCCTGGACCTGGAAGGCCGTGAGTGAGGCCCTGTTGGGCATCAAGCCGCAGTTTGACGGCCTGCTCGTCGAGCCGTGCATCCCCATCGGCACTTACCGCATCCGCCGCCGCTTCCGTGAGGCGGAGTACGATCTAATCATCCGCAACAGCGGGAAAGGCGGCAAGGTCTTCATCCCGTACAAGCCTGGAAAACAGACGCTGGAGGTGGATTGCTGACAAGCTTTTACACGTTGACAAGCATTTGAACACGCGTATAACTTCCGCGGGTGGAAAAACCGTAACTTTGCCACACTGAAACTTATCAAAACCAATACGCTTTTATGAAAAGAATCCTATTGACTGTTGCAGCGCTCGTCGTGGCGCTCGGAGCCCTGGCCCAGCCGAAACTGACCAAGGACAACATCGAAGACGTCATCAAGGCGATGACCGTCCAGGAAAAGGCCACCCTGCTGGTGGGCGGCGCCCGTGCCGCCATGGTGAATGGCGTGACCTCCGGTACCGCCTGGCAGGTGCCCGGTGCCGCCGGTAACACCCGTCCGATCGAGCGTCTGGGCATTCCCGGCACCGTCCTCGCCGACGGCCCTGCCGGCCTGCGCATCCAGCCCACCCGCCAGGGTGACAGCAACACCTATTACTGCACCGGTTTCCCGGTGGGAACCCTGCTCGCCAGTTCCTGGGACATCGCCCTCGTCGAGGACATGACCAAGGCGATGGGCAACGAGGTCCTGGAATATGGCGTGGACGTCCTCCTCGCCCCGGGCATGAACATCCACCGCAACCCGCTGTGCGGCCGTAACTTCGAGTACTTCTCCGAGGATCCGATCCTCTCCGGCAAGATGGCCGCCGCGTACGTGCGCGGTA
>JAEEGK010017111.1_pt1 | contig 15854 bp, 14 predicted proteins | sample 8958771 | NCBI WGS metagenome assembly JAEEGK01 (sample SAMN16246547, study PRJNA631951) | gut metagenome | biome: gut microbiome; feature: rumen; material: SC-attached | host: Bos | place: Iran: Karaj | collected 2018-10
CACGACTCATCCTGTAGGACAAAAGATGCCAAATGCCTGGGGTTTGTATGACATGCACGGAAATGTATTTGAATGGTGTCTGGACTGGCATGGAAGTTATCCATCTTCAGCAGTAACAGATCCCAAAGGTTCCAGTTCGGGCTCGTACCGCGTGCTGCGCGGCGGCAGCTGGAACTTCAACGCGTACAGCTGCCGTTCAGCGTATCGGTTCGACAGCACCCCCAGCGACTTCAACCGCAACTACTACGGATTCCGTGTTGCTCTCGCCCCAGTTCAATAGATCCGAAACCTGAGTCTTCTTGAGCTGAAAACAAAGAATCCCCGACGGTCATTACCCCGCCGGGGATCTTTTTGCTCGAAACGCCCTTGCGATTTTGGAAAAGGGATGTTATCTTGTTCCGGCAGTCCGTCCGGTTGGAGAAGTGTTTTCCTGAGATGGATTTAAAAAAATCAATATATGAAAAAGAAAAAGATAGTGAATTTTCTGCTGGGGATAACCGCGGCGATAGCGCTTTTATGGCCGGGCGATAGCGCCGTCGCGCAGACAGCCGATAAGACAGAACCTGCCGCCGTAGCGGAAATGAAGACCGGCAAGAATTGTGTGCTGCCGCTGCCCGGTGATGTGAAGCTGGAAATGATCTGGATCGAACCGGGTACGTTCATGATGGGCTCGCCCGATGATGAATTTGGAAGGAACGATAATGAGACCCAGCATCAGGTGACCTTGACGAAAGGTTTCTGGATAGGCAAGTATGAAGTGACGCAGGCACAGTACAAGGCTGTGACAGGGAGCGATCCTTCCCACTTTAAAGGAGACGATCTGCCCGTGGAGATGGTGGATTGGGAAGAGTCCATGGAGTTCTGCAAAAAGCTGACGGAGAGTCTGGGCGGCGCGCTCCCCAAGGGGTACAAATGCAGTCTGCCCACGGAAGCGCAGTGGGAGTATGCCTGCCGTGCCGGAACGACCAGCCACCTGAACAATGGAAAGTCCATACAGACCAGAGAAGAGAAGTGTGATAATCTGGATGAAGTGGCCTGGTATAAGTTCAACAGCAATGGCACGACCCATCCTGTGGGACAGAAAAAACCGAATGCCTGGGGTTTGTATGACATGCACGGAAACGCGTGTGAATGGTGCCTGGACTGGATAGGCAATTATCCCGCGACACCGGTAACGGATCCTGTCGGACCCGGCAAAGGGACGCAGCGTTCGGATCGCGGAGCCGGCTGGTACTGGTATCCGCGTCAGGCCCGCTCTGGACACCGGGGGTTATATCCGCCGGAGAGACGGTATTTTTACCTGGGCTTCCGTCTGGCCATCATCCCGGCCGTTGAGAAGTAAAAGAACCACAGATGGAGACAGATACACACAGATATTTGTTATGGAATTTATTGCGGGGCCGACGTTCGGTGCGAGGCCGACGTTCGGCCTTGCGGTTTGGTAAAATATGTGTTATCTTTTTTGAGGCAGCCCACTAATGGGATTTTGATTTATGCATAATTTGAAATTAACGTCCGGCCTGTTGGGCTTGGCATTGACAATGGTGACCGCGCAGGCCGCGGCTCCGGCTCTCAGCTATGAGGTGACGGGGAACAACCTCATTTTAACCTACACCGGGACGCTCCTCCAGAGTGCTGACGCGGTAACATGGACCGAGGTCTCGTCCGCGACCAGTCCTTATAAAATTGCTTTGGGCGACAAAAAATTATTCTTCTGCGCAAAAGCCTCCGATGAACCGGTTGACCCGCTGTCACCGGGTAAAAACGGAACGATTTCCCTGCCGGACGGTGTGGCTCTGGACATGATTTGGATCAATCCCGGTACGTTCATCATGGGCAGTCCGACAGATGAGCTGGGCAGACAAGATAGTGAGATTCCACATCAAGTAACTCTGACCAAAGGCTACTGGCTGGGCAAGTACGAAGTGACTCAGGCGCAGTATAAAGCCATCATGAAAGTCAATCCTTCCGAGTTCAAAGGAGCCGATCTGCCGGTGGAGATGGTCAGCTGGTATGACGCGATGGAGTTTTGCGAGAAGCTGACGGAGATCGAGAAAGCGGCGGGTCGTCTGCCTGCCGGTTACGAATACGCACTGCCGACCGAAGCGCAGTGGGAATATGCCTGCCGTGCCGGAACCACGACCGCGCTGAACAGCGGAAAGAATTTATCTGCTCAGTACGAATGTCCCGAAATGGATGAAGTGGGCTGGTATGTCGGCAATAGTGATGGAATGACTCATCCGGTAGGACAGAAACAGCCGAATGCCTGGGGATTGTATGACATGCACGGGAATGTGCATGAATGGTGTTTAGACTGGTATGGAGATTATCCGACTTCATCCGTAACGGATCCCACGGGTCCTGCTAGAGGCTCGGACCGCGTGGTTCGCGGCGGCAGCTGGATCAACTACGCGGACTACTGCCGTTCGGCGTACCGGAACGGCGGCCGCCCGGACAGCAGGTACCTCGACTGCGGGTTCCATGTTGCCCTCGCTCCGGTGAATGAATAAGATCGCATTCCGATAAAAACAAAACCCCCGACGGTCACCCCGCCGGGGATTTTTTTTAGAACCACAGATAAACGCAGATATTTTATAAATAATTTAATAATAATATGTTATATATGTTTTCAATGCGAGGCCGACGTTTGGCTCTGTCGTCGCCTTCGGGACTTAAACAGTTGTTGATGTTGAGCAGGGATTTCGCTTCGCTTCATCCCTGCCTGTGATCTGACCGTCCTTTCAGGACTTTACAAAGGAGACGCGAGAATCTCGCGTCTCTACGGTTCATCTTGTTGCAAGTCAATAAATTATCTGTGTGTATCTGTGTCCATCTGTGGTTCTTTGAAACCTATCGATCCTTGTAATCTTCCACCAGGGAGATCTTATCCAGATAGATGTTTTGTCCGGCCATGGAGGCATCGCTCAGACAGCCGAAGAAGTACACGCCGGTGATGACGGAGTTTTCTGTCAGCCGTGCCTTGGTTCCGTATTGGGGCATATTCTGGACCGGGAAGGCGAACCATCCTTTGAAACCTTTGACGGAGGAACCCTGCGCCGCGCCGAAACAGCCGTCATCGCCGTGACTCATTTGGACCCACTCATTCGAGCCGTCCGCCTTGTAGAAAAAGTCGCTGGGTTCATCCAGCACGTCTGTGCAGTAGGCACGCGAGAGACGGTTGTTGACGATCAGGCCGAAGTTGGCTTTGCGGAAGTCGATGGGAGCCGTGTCGCCGGTCAGATCCATCCAGACTTTGAGATACTTGTTCTTTCCCAGACGGCCCGGTTTTTCCAGGGTCATTTTGACTTCAAAGTTATCGGCTGTATTGTTGCCGTAATACTTTTCGCGGGCAACGGACAGAGCTTTGCCGCCGTCCTGTCCGCGGTCCGCGCTGATGCGGGCAAGGATCTCCGTGGGGTGAGCCTCCTCGGTCAGGTTGTCTTTGAAGCCGCAGAGAAGGAATTCCGGGGTGTAGTTGTCAAAATCCAGGATGACATTGTTCTGGAAGATCACCGCGGTCTCCGGCACGATATCCGGTTTGCGGTCGTGGATGTAGGTCATATAGGTCTCGAGCTCCGAACCGTCTTCGTGCGCGATAAAGACACGCGCGCCGCTCATTTCCTCATCCCAGTAGGCCAGGGGACTGACCGTGGAGCAGTAGCAGAGCTTTACGCCGCAGTAATCGAGCATGAAATCGTTCACATGGTCATGGCCGAAGACCATGGCCTTGATATCGCCGCGGTCCAGGATAGCCGTGAAGAGACCGGAATTCAGCTCCGCGGCGCAGATATCCTCATTCTTTTCGCCAGTCCAGCGGATCCCCTCGCGGTTCACCCAGGCATTGTAAGCCTCGTGGATGGGGATATGGAAGGCCATCAGACCGGGGATCTTCCTGCCGTTTTCCTTTTCCATCAGGATAGAGGACTGGTAATACCACAAGACCTGATCGGTTTTCAGATGGGCGTAGGAACTGTTGCGGTAGCCCTCGAAAAGCGATTTTACGGGCATGATCTGCTTTTTCAGATCGCTGCTGATATAGTCGCCGGAATCCAGAGCCCAGATATTGAAAGCGATCTTGTCGCTGTTATGCGCCAGCACGGGGAGGATATAATTCCCCACACCGCTGACATTTTCATCACCGGCCTTGGAAACGCACCACTCAAAGCTCTCATAAACTTTCTGCTGCTCCGGCCGGGAAATGGAATCCTTGTGCTCACTGTCATGGTTCCCATAGACGTGCGCCCAGGGGATATTCCGGCTTTCGATGTAGCCGACCATGTCTTTCAGGCACGAGCGGAGAGATTCCTCGGTGATATTGTGTCCCCAGTGATTGTCGCCGTCGAAAAAGACAAAATCCGGATTCTCCCGCGCGACCAGTGTCTGGATATTGGTGATGACCAGTTCGGGCAGATGATCGCCGCCGCCGTGGATATCGGAAAAGAACAGCATCTTGAACGTGCCGTCCTCATGGAAACGGAGCGTCTTTTTGGTCTGGATCAGCTGTTTATAAGAAGTCAGTTCGTTCGTGGGAGTTTCCGCCGCGCCGGCCGTCAGAGTCATAGCGGCCGCGGCCGCAAAAAGTGCTAAAGTCGTTTTTAAAATCTGTTTTTTCATAGTATGGATGTTTGTTTTTACCTAAACAACGTCACAGGGCTGAGAATAACAGAAAAGTGAAAAAAACGCCACAATATGTTGCGATGATGCTTCCGGGGCTAATTGGAAAAACTGTACAGCGCCATGGCCGCCACCATCAGCACGGACATGACCAGCCGTCTTTTCCAGACATGGGAGCGCACCGCCGGCTCCACATGGCGCATCCCCCAGTGCGAGACCAGCGCGCCGATCAGCACGGACATGATCCCTCTGGAAGAAACGATGATATTGGCGAAGACCACATCCACCAGCGAGCATCCGATGAAGAAGAAGATCATGGCCGCGAAATAGCACAGACCGCACGGCAGAGCGTCCATCATCAGCCGGGTGGAGCGCCGGGTGAACCCCAGCAGCGGCAGTGTGACTACCGCGCAGCTGGTATAAACCACGCCGACCGTTCCCAGCGAGCCGATCAGAATATTCTCACCCTCGACCGCGCCGATCAGCTCTTTGATCAAAATATCACATTCGCAGAAACATACCAGCATGATAAACATCCAGATGCCGCCCTTGAGACTGATGCGTGTCCCGGAAAAATTCATTCCCACCGCGGCCGCCGTGCAAAGGAAAACGGCTCCCAGCTTCAGCAGGGAAAACGTCGTGTGCTGAAAGAAAAAACACATCCCCACCAGGAACACCAGCTTCAGCCCCGTCAAAGACGAAAGCCGCGAAGCCTCGATCTCGCGGGAACACTTGAAAAACGCGATCTGCCCCAGCAGGATAGTGAAAATGATCCCGAACAGCGTCCAGCCGTTATAAGAATTGATCTCCATCGAAAACCGTCTGTACAGAAACGGTAAAAGAAAAGCCGAAAAAATACCGATCCAGAGCTGCGAATAGATCGCCAAGCCGAACGCGCTGTGGTTTTTGGCGATATAGATCCGGGAGAAAATATAGGATACCGATTGGATAAAAGCCGTTATAAAACAAAGGATCGCACCAAGTAACATAAACCGACCGCTATACGGAGTTCACAAAACAAAAATCCAGGCGACTTGCCCGGTTCAACTGTCATAAATTTTTTACACAAACATGGTTAGGAGCCATGTACCCGGAACAGAGCCTACCCGACCCCGGCAGAGGCATCAAGTATTTTTTTGAGCCGCCGCGCCGATGAAATACAGGTTGCATTCGTGCCTCGCTCTTTATAGAATAAGCGCTGTCATAATGTACAGCTCTCAAGGCCGTATCATGGAGAAAAAGATCGTATGAATATCATTTCTAAAAACTATATCGTATCCGCGCTGGTCGGCATGACCTGCGTGGCCGCTGTCTCTCAGCTTCAAGCCGGTCAACCCGATCCCCGCTATCGGATCCATGACTGGGAACGTCCTCAGCCCGAACAGATCGACCCCGGTTTTGTGGGCAATAACGAAAGAACAGGCAAGGCTCCTGCCGACGCGGTCGTCCTTTTTGACGGCGCTAATCTGGATAACTGGGTCGCCATGGACGGCGCACCGACCAAGTGGGTCGTAAAAGAAGGCGTGATGGAATGCGTGCCCGGTTCCGGCATGATCCGCTCCCTGCAGTGCTTTGGCGACTGCCAGCTGCACGTGGAATGGGCCGAGCCCGAAAACATTTCCGGTTCCAGCCAGGGCCGCGGCAACAGCGGTGTCTTCCTGGGCGGCGGCCGTTATGAAATACAGGTGCTGGACAATTACAATAACCGCACTTACGCTGACGGTTACGCGGGTGCTATCTATGCCCAGTATCCGCCGGAAGTGAACCCCATCCGCAAACCGGGCGAGTGGAACACTTACGACATCGTCTATATCGCGCCCCGTTTCGATAAAGAGGGCAATGTGACCTCTCCGGCCCGCATCACCCTGTTCTTCAACGGCGTGCTGGTGCAGTGGGACCGCGAGCTGACCGGTCCGACCAACTGGCTGAGCCGTGACCCGTATCAGGCTCACGACTATAAGCAGCCCATCGCTTTTCAGGATCACGGCAACCCTGTGAAGTTCCGCAATGTCTGGGTGCGTGAAATGGGATGCAAAGACAAAGTCTTCAAATACTCCAACAAATATCTGGACGGTCTGACCGGCATCTATAAAGGCGGACAGACCTGGGAGATCTATCGTGACGGTGAAAGCCTGTACCTGAGCTGGCCGAACAACCGCAGCAAGGTCTGGAAGATGACCGCCGAAAGCCCGACCCACTTTGTGACCGAGCGCACGGCCTTCAGCTTTGACTTCGATGACTTTAACGATCAGGGCATCCCCCAGACCGTTTACTGGAACATGGAAGGCAATCACAACAAGCTGACCCGCCAGAAACCGGCCGAGAAGAAATAATTCTTACAAGATAAAATAAATTATTTAATATAAATGACTTACACAAGAGACGGGTGAACAGCCCGTCTCTTTTTTATTTTTTGCCGAGAAACAGTCTTTACTTTTCATCCTGATGAAGTCAAGATGCTGTCCGTGTGTGCTCTATGAGCATTCACGCATACGAAATACGCCCTGATGCGGATAAATATCAAAAGTTTATTCTATGCCGCGCCGGCCTTGATGATCGCCTGGCCGGGGACAGGCTGTGACTATGAAGCCGGGCTCACTTTTGAAAAAGACGGTCTGGCTTATCATGTCCTGACTCAAGACCCTGCCGCCAAAGTCGGTACCGTTTCGGTTTGGCCCGGCTCCGCGCGTATGACCGGCGACCTGGTCATCCCGGAGTCTCTGACCGTCAACGGGATAGAATACTTTGTGGAACTGCTGGGATCCTTTCGGGATCAGTCTATCCGTTCGATCCGGATACCGGAAGGCGTTTCGGTCATTATGGATGGAGCCTTTGAGCGGTGCGGACAGCTGACCTCAGCGGAGATACCCGGCAGCGTTGCCATCATCTACAGCAGGACCTTCTACGGCTGTTCCAATCTGACAGAAATCAAACTGCTTGAAGGAGTGAGAGATATCAATCGTTATGCCTTCTCCTTCTGCGAAAAACTCAAATCAGTCGAGATCCCGGACAGTCTGCTGTGGATCGAGAAGCAGGCGTTCGAGGGCTGCGGCATGAGCGAACTGGAAAAAGAATCCCTGATCCGCCGGGCAGAGCAGAACCGCGAGAGGGAACACTCCCGAAAGAAAAAAAATTCGGATCTGCTCGATTCCTTCGACCTCTTTGAATCGCTCTGACAGAAACCCGGCCAAGTTTTTGACCGATTCTTGGCTTTTTAGATTTACTTTTGAGCCTGTGTGAGTTATTCTGTCAACGCGGTGAGTTTCCGTCGCGTTCACGTGCGGCGGTTTCACCCGGTTTGTCATTTGCTAAGAAACAAAAAACGGTATGAGTTCTGAAAAATCATTGCTGAGGAACTGTTTTAGCCTGCTCGGGATCGTTATTTCCCTGGGTGCGCTATTCGCTTTTGCGCTTTTGATGATCGCGGATGTCCTTTACGGGCACAGCGGTCCCTATTTCGGCCTGGTCGCCTATATCATGGTGCCGGGCGCGCTCGTTTGCGGTCTGGGTCTGATCGTGGCGGGTGTGATCATGCAGTACCTGGTGAATAACTACCAGGCAGATCCGGCGCACCAGAGCTGCAGTCTGACCCATAAAGACGAATGCTGTTACTGTACCTGGTTCAAGGGGTTTGTCAAAGGCTTCAGACTGCCCGACCTGAACATCAGCCTCACCAAGTGCTCCACTTGGCTGAGTCTGATCGTGATACTGATCGTTCTGGGTATCGCCGGAGCGGTGCTCTGTCTGGCCGCCATCAATGCCTATCACTGGACCGAAGACGATGAATTCTGCGGTGAGCTTTGCCATGTGACCATGGAGCCTGAAAATGTGGCTCACAAAGATTCTCCTCACGCCAATGTCGCTTGTGTGGAATGCCATGTCGGCCCTGGCATCGATGCTTACGCTTATGCCAAGATCAACGGCATCCGCCAGCTGGCTCAGAACGTGACCAAGACCTATCACACACCTATCCATGTCCCGGTCTCGGCCATGTACGGCAAACATCTGGACGGCAAGACCAAGACACAGCACACCTGTATGTCCTGCCATTGGAACCCGAAATATGTCGGCAACAAAGAAAAGAGTTTTACTCACTTCCTCAAGAATGAAGAAGATCTCAAGGCTTCTCTCCGCATGAGCATCAAAGTGGGCGGATGTGATCCCAAGACCGGCATCGTGGGCGGCGCGCATTCTCACGTCACCCCGAACGGCAAGAAATTAGAATTTATCACGGACAACAACAAACGCAATGGTGAGGTCGTCTGGATCCGTCAGACCTTTGAAGACGGCAAGACCCGGATCTACACCAATGGCGATGAAGTGGATACCAAGAAACAGACCGTCTTCACGATGGGCTGTCTGGACTGCCACAACCGCCCGGCGCACCGTTATGCCTCACCCGTCACCGCTGTGGATATGGCTCTGGAACTGGGGACATTGCCGCTGGAACTGGGCGAAAATGTGAAATATACCGTCATCGAACTCCTGACCGCTGAATATGCTACGCAGGAGGATGCCATGAAGGGCATCAAGGATGGTTTGACAGAGATGTACGGCGGAGACGCGGAAGCAGAAGAGGAAGAAGGCGCGGAACCGGCAAATGAACATCTGGAACAAGCTATCAAGACGGTCCAAAACATTTACAAACGGAATATCTTCCCCGCGATGAAAGCCAGCTGGGAAGCCTATCCGGACAATATCGGTCACAAAGAATCCATTGGCTGCGCCCGCTGCCACAATGAGACTTTGGTTGACGCGGAAGAGGGCGAACCCGTCCGCAACGGCTGTCAGGACTGCCACACGATCACCGCGCAGTTCAAAGACGGCGAATGGGATGAAGCGGATATCAAAGGTCTGGAATTCCAGCACATGGACGGCAATGACCAGTCCGATATCACGACTTGCTCCAAGTGCCATAACGGTACTTATTAAAAGAACTTTTACCGTGGAGACGCGCGGTAACCCCGTGCGTCTTTTATTTTTAGTATGAGCAGTGTTTTTGAGCGTTATATCCGGCAGAAGCCCGTTGTAGGGAAAGATGTTTTCCTGGCGCGGGGCGCGATCGTCTATGGCGCGGTCACGCTCAAGGACTATTCTTCGGTCTGGTTCAACGCGGTCCTGCGGGCGGACATCAATGAGATCGTCATTGGCAAATACTCCAATGTTCAGGACAACGCCACCTTCCATACCGGCACCCAGACCCGCAGTGAATTAGGGGATTATGTCACGGTGGGGCATAACGCGATCGTTCACGGCTGCAAAGTCGGCGACGGCTGCATGATCGGCATGGGCAGCATCCTGCTGGACGATGCTATTATTCCCGAAGGCTGTTTGGTGGGCGCGGGTTCCGTGGTCACACCCAAACTCAAGGCGGAACCGCACACGCTGATCCTGGGGTCCCCGGCCAAAGTGGTGAGAGCGCTCTCTCAGGAAGAAGTGGACGGACTGAAGAACTGGGCGATGGAATACGCGGAAGTCGCTCAATATCACATCAAAAACAAAATCGGACTCGGTTCTCTTTTGCAATCATGAATATCTCCGTCATCCTCAGCCATCCCAACCCGGCCAGCTTTAATCACGCCATTGCGCGGACTGTATGCGAGACTCTGCGCGGCAATGGTCATTTCCCTTTTTTTCATGATCTTCACGCTGAAGGTTTTGACCCGGTCATGCCTACGGAAGAACTCGATCGGACAGATGATCTTCCTCCTCTGGTCAGGCAGCATACGGAAGAACTTGCCGCCGCGGACGGGATCATTCTGATCCATCCAAACTGGTGGAGCGCTCCGCCGGCGATGATGGCCGGTTGGCGCGACCGCTGCATCCGTGCCGGACTGGCCTACCGGTTTGAAGCCGATGCCAATGGAAACGGTCACTCCGTAGGGATGCTCAAAGCCCGTTTTGCCTGGATCATCAACACATTGAATACACCTCTGAATGTAGAGGAACAGATACTGGGCAATCCGATGCTGAAACACTGGAAGGAGATCGTTTTCAGCCTCTGCGGTGTGAAGGATGTCTCGCAGAAACTGATCGGTCCGGTCATCACCAGCACTCCCGAACAGCGCGCTCAATGGCTGGACGAAGTGAAGACATTAACACTTTCTAAATTATAAACATTTCAAAATCATTTTATTATGGCAGATTCTAAAGATCAAAAACAACAGGACACGATGGAAAAGATCGTCTCATTGTGCAAGAGGCGCGGTTTTATTTTCCAATCATCTGAAATCTATGGCGGCATCAACGGATTCTGGGACTACGGTCCACTGGGTTCGGAGCTGAAACGCAATGTGAAAGACCTCTGGTGGCGCAGCATGACCCAGGAACGCGAAGACGTTGCCGGGCTGGACGCGACCATCATCCTCCATCCCAAAGTCTGGGAAGCCTCCGGCCACACCAGCACTTTCTCCGATCCGATGGTGGATTGTCTCCTTTCCAAGAAGCGTTTCCGCGCGGATCAGATCAATCCGCTCTCCGGCACGGCCTGGTTCTGGACAGGTGCCACGGATGCCGAATCCGACAAGGTTTGCAACGATAAATTCTCCATGCTACAGCTGCCGGGTAAAGATGCCAACTGGGTGCGCAAAGGCGCTACGCAGTTCTACAAGGCACGCGGTCTGCAAGCCCCTGTGCTCCAGGGCGAGACTACGGAACAGGTGACCAATACCACCCGTTACAATGAGGAAAACGGCTCTCTGCTGACCGAGCCCCGCGCTTTCAACCTGATGTTCAAGACGTATGTCGGCCCGGTTGAAAGCAATGACAACGTGGCTTATCTGCGCCCTGAAACGGCACAGGCCATCTTCACTGAGTTCAAGAACATCTGTGAAGTCTCCCGCAAGGCTATTCCATTTGGCATCTGCCAGATCGGCAAAGCCTTCCGCAATGAGATCAATCCCCGCAATTTCACTTTCCGCTCCCGTGAGTTTGAACAGATGGAGCTGGAATTCTTTATCCGTCCGGATGAAGTGGCCGCTCAGTTCGGCGAAGTCCCCGACGGGGAAGCCGAGGGCGAACCTCAGCCCAACTGGGGCTGGAAAGCCTGGCACCTCTACTGGCTGCGCAAACGTCTGGAGTGGTATGCCTCTATCGGTTTGACCAGCGAGAATCTGGAGCTTTACTGGCAGAAACCCGAAGAGCTGGCTCACTATGCCCGCGCCACGGTGGATATCCTCTTCAAATTCCCATTCGGCACTCAGGAGCTGGAAGGCATCGCCGCCCGCGGCAATTTCGACCTGAGCCAGCATCAGAAGTTCAGCGGTAAATCCATGGAATACTTTGATGAAAGCGCCAAGGCCAAGTACATCCCTCATGTCATCGAACCTTCCGCCGGTGTGGATCGTATGGTGCTGGCACTCATCTGCCACGCTTATCACGAGGAAGAAGTGACCGACGAGAAAGGCAAGACCGAGACCCGCATCGTGATGAAATTCCATCCGCGCGTGGCTCCGATCAAGGTCGGTGTTTTCCCGCTGCTCAAGAACAAACCGGCACTGGTGGCCAAAGCGCGCGAAGTCCTTGCCATGCTGCGTCCGTACATGACCGTTTTCTATGACGAAGCCGGTGCCATCGGCAGACGCTATCGCCGTCAGGACGAAGCCGGTACACCGTTCGGTGTGACCATCGATTTCGATACTCTGGGCGAGAACGAGGATCCCTCCCTGAAGGATACCGTCACTCTGCGTGAACGTGATTCCATGAAACAGGTCCGCGTGAAAATTGATGATCTCCTGCACCTGCTGCTGAAGAAGATCAACTCATAACCTGAACAAAATCAAGCAAGAGAGCCGGAGATTCCGGCTCTTTTTGTTTAGAAATGTCTTGAGTGCTGTGACAATTTGTCTCATTCAGATAAAATTTATTTTACAATAAAATTGAGAATTTGTGTCTCTATAGTTGCAGAAGACAAGTTTCTGCGCTAATATGAAGACGGAGGTGACAGGGATCCGAGAGTCAAGTCTCCCAACGATGATCCCGTTACATTTATGTGGAATCCTTTTAGCATGAACAAAGAAGAAAATAAGGAAACAAACGCCGGTCAGGAGCCGGCGGAGCAGGCCGAAGTGAACGCGGAAGAAACCGCGGCGGCCGAGACTGAGGTTGTAAATGATGAACAGACGGAAACGTCTGAAAAACAGGAGGAAAAAGTTTGGACACCGGAGGAGATCAAAGAACTCCAGGAAAAAGCGTCCAAGGCGGAGGAGTACTGGAACAAGCTCCTTCAACTGGTAGCGGATTTTGACAATTTTAAGAAGCGCTCGGAACGGCGGCGGCAGGATGATGTCCTGTCGGCCAAAGTGGCTATCGTGGAGACGTTCCTGCCGGTGCTGGACAATTTTGAGATGGCGTTCACGGCTGCTGCCCAGGTGACGGATCCCGCGGCCAAGTCGCTTCAAATGGGGATCGAGATGGTTTTGTCTCAATTCCATAATGTGCTGAGAGAGTGCGGAGTGGATACGATCGACCCTCAGGGGGAAGAGTTCGACCATTCTTACCATGAAGCCGTCTCGGAGAAGGAGACGGACGAAGTGCCGGACGGCCATGTGGCGCAGGTGCTGCGCAAGGGCTACAAGATGAACGAGCGTCTGATCCGCGCGGCTCGTGTGATCGTGGCCCGCAAGCCGTCGGAAAAAACTGAGGAGGGGAAATAGGAGAGTATGGCAAAAGATTATTACGCTATTTTAGGCGTGGAAAAAAACGCCACAGCGGAGGAACTGAAAAAGGCCTACCGCAAGCTGGCTATCAAGTATCATCCCGATAAAAATCCGGGTGACAAGACAGCCGAGGAAAAATTTAAGGAGCTGGGGGAGGCTTACGAGGTACTGAGCGATCCTCAGAAGCGCGCGGCTTATGATCAATATGGAGCCGACGCGTTCGATCCCCGCAAACGGAGCGGTTTCGGCGGCGGAGGCGGTGCCGGGTTCCAGGATCCGTTCGATATTTTCAGTCAGGTTTTCGGAGGCGGTGCCGGCGGCAGCATCTTTGATGAGCTTTTTGGCGGGATGCATGGGCGCCGCAGCAGCAACGGGGCACAGCGCGGCAATGATATGCGCTATGACCTGGAGATCAGTTTTGAAGAGGCCGCCATGGGATGCGAGAAGGAACTCAACATCCGCAAAGAGGTCGCCTGTAAACAGTGCAACGGCACGGGTCTGGCTCCGGGTGCCAGCATGAAGAGCTGTCCCGACTGCGGCGGCAGAGGCCAGGTCAAGGTCGGCAGCGGCTGGATCAGCATGGTGCAGACCTGTCAGAAGTGTGCCGGTACGGGACGCATCCCGGAGAAGCCCTGCGCAGCCTGCCGGGGAACAGGCCGGGCAACTCAGATGTCCAAGGTCACCATCAAGATCCCGCCGGGAGTGGATACAGGCACGCGTTTGCGTTCATCGGGCAACGGTGAGGCGGGACTGCGCGGAGGCCCGGCCGGCGATCTGTACGTATTTCTGAGCGTCAAGCCGCACGATCTGTTTGAGCGTGACGGCGACGATCTGATCTGCGATATGCCGATTCCGTTCGTGACGGCGGCATTGGGCGGTGAGCTGGAAGCCCCCACTTTGCAGGGCAAGAAGCGCATCGTCATCCCGGAGGGGACTCAGTCGGGCACGGTCTTCCGTCTGCGCGGCATGGGTGTGAAGAATGTCCATGGTCACGGCACCGGGGATCTGCACGTCCGGGTGATGGTGGAAGTCCCGCGCCATCTGGATTCAGCCCAGAAGGAGAAACTGAAGGAGTTCGCGCAGCTTTGCAAGCAGGATGTCAACCCCATGAGTCAGGGATTCCTGGAGCGTATCAAGAACTGGCTGAGCGGCCGTGAATAAGGCGCTGATACGTTAAGAGAATGCGCAGATTTTTTGTCAACACAGGCGCGGCGGGGTCGGATAAGGACTTTGCGCCCCGTTCATTGACGCTGGAGGAGGGTGAGGCTTATCACGCGGCTCGTGTGCTTCGCGCGCAGCCGGGGGATGAACTGTGGGTGCTGGACGGTCAGGGACATCAATTCACCTGCCGGGTGCTGTCGGTGAGCAGATCCCGTGTGGAACTGGGGGTGGAGAAGTGCGAATACCGTGATCCTCTGCCCTGGAGCGTGACACTGGTGCAGGCACTGCCCAAAGGCGGACTGATGGAAGACATCGTCCAGAAAGCGACTGAACTGGGGGTGAGCCGGATCGTTCCGCTGCTGAGCCAGCGCACGGAAGTGCGGGTATCCACCGCGCGTGACGCGGACGCGAAAGTGGAAAAATGGAATATGATCGCCCGGGAATCCTGCAAGCAGTGCGGCGGGCTTTGGCTGCCCCAGGTGGAACGTCCGTGCGGCATCAAAGAATGGCTGACACAGAGACCGCGGACAGATCTTTCCTTTGTCGCCTCGCTGGAGCCGGAGACCCGTTCACACCATTTCTGGTTCCGGGATTTCAAGGAAAAATATCAGCGTCCGGTCGAAACGATCGAGATTTGGGTCGGCCCCGAAGGCGATTTCACCCCGGAAGAATATGAACTGCTCCGCCAGAACGGAGCCTTGCCCACGACACTGGGTCCGCTGGTGCTGCGCTGCGCGACAGCGGCTGTGACCTCGATCGCCATCGCCTTGGCCGAAGCCAGAGAACAGATATAAAGAATAAAGAACCACAGATTAACACAGATACACACAGATAATATATTGTTATTGAATGATTTATCTGTGTCCATCCGTGGTTTCTTTTATCACCTTGTGGTTTTTGAAAATATGTGCTACATTCCTTTCTTGGAATCCATTGATAACAATGGATAATTAAAAAATCATGAATACTAAAATTTTTACAGGTTTTTTGTCTCTGGTATTAGCTTCGGTAATAGCTTTGGCTACCGAGCCGACTATCAGCTGTAAAATGGACGGAACCAATCTGATAGTGACCTATACCGGGACGCTGCTCCAAAGTACGGACGCGGTCAACTGGACCGAAGTCGCGTCGGCCTCCAGCCCGTACAAGGTCTCGTTCAACGACAAAAAACTCTTTTTCTGCTCTCAGAGCGGCGGGGAAGTTCAACCTGTTTTGCCGGGTGAGGATTTCTCGACATTATTGCCGGGCGGTGTCAGTCTGGACATGATCTGGATCTCGCGGGGCACCTTCATGATGGGCAGCCCGGAAGACGAACTGGGTGCCGGCGGGGATGAAACCCTGCATCAGGTGACCTTGACAAAGGGGTACTGGATAGGTAAGTATGAAGTGACTCAGGCGCAGTACGAAGCGGTCATAGGAGAA
>JAEEGK010017112.1_pt1 | contig 15853 bp, 9 predicted proteins | sample 8958771 | NCBI WGS metagenome assembly JAEEGK01 (sample SAMN16246547, study PRJNA631951) | gut metagenome | biome: gut microbiome; feature: rumen; material: SC-attached | host: Bos | place: Iran: Karaj | collected 2018-10
ATTGAATCTTGTCAAAAACAAACTTTATATATTTTAGAAAAGAATAAAGAAGAAAAAGAAAAAAATAAAGAAATTATTTTATTAGGAAATAAAAGACATAATTCTAATTTAAATATTTCTTTTAATAATAATTTTATTAATGGAAAAGAATTAGGAATTTTAATTGAGGATTTTATTTATTATAAAAAAGGAATTCATATTGAAGAATATAAATTAATTTTTGAAAAAATAAAATTAATGATGGATAATAATAATATTAATAATAATTTATTGAATTCTTTAAAAAGATTATTAAGATTTTTAAATAATTCAAGAAATTTTAATGAACAAATTATTTCAATGGATTTTTTCATTGAATTTCAAAATATAATTAAAAATAAAATTTTATCTTCATTATTTGAGTCAAATAATTTAATTTTAGATGAAGAAAATATAGATGAAATAAATATAAAAGAATTAATTAAACAAATTGATAATTATAATTTAGAAATTCAACAAAAAAATTTATCAATATCTTTATTAAAACAAAATAAAAATAAAAGTGAAACAAATGAAGAATCAATTGAAGTTTCTTCTTCTGGAAATAAATATGAAGAAAACAAAGATAAAATTATTATAACTCCTTTAAATCAAAATATTATATTTCAATTGTTTAATTCTTTAGAAGACAATAATCATTTAAATTTAAATATTAAAGAAAATATAAGTAGAGATGATATAATAAATCAAATAAAAAATTTTTCTAGTGTTAAAAGTAATAATAATAATGTTAAAGATTGTTATTTAAGAAGAAAAGTCTGTTTAAAATTATATAATCTTTTTAATGTTTTATTAAAAAAAATTAGTATTTCTAAAAAGGATATTCAAAATTTATGTAAAGGAATTGAATGTAAAGCAAGAAATTATGATAATGAAATGTCTACTGAATATAAAAATTATATTATTCATATATTTAAAATTATAAGTCAATATTTTATTTAAAGCATTTTGATATATATAATAAAAATATAATTTCTTTAGTTTTAAATGGTATTAATTATTTTTATATAATTTATTTCACTTATTTTAAAAAAATTAAAAAAAGTTTTTTTTTAAAAAACTAATAAAAAATTATTTAATAGAAGCTTTCCTATCTTCAACAAGAATAATATGATAACCATGAACTGTTTTAATAATATTACTCATTTGACCAGGAGGAGTAGAAAAAGCAGCTTCTTCAAATTCATGAACCATTTTTCCTCTTCCAAAATATCCTAATTCACCTCCTTTTTTTTTAGATGAACATTCAGAATATTCTTGTGCTAATTTTCCAAATTCTGATGCTGGAGGATTCATTCCATATTCTTCATTTAATTTATTAAATATTTCTTCTATTTGACTCTGCTTTGAACATAATATATGACGAGCTTTTACAAAATTACATGTCTTTAATTTTTGTTCTTTTCCTCCTTTTTTATTATCTTCTTTTGAATCTTTTTCTTTTTTGCCTTTGTTTTTCCCTTTTCCTTTTTTATCCATTTTTTTTTTATAACTTTTTTATAAGGTTAAATTTATCACCAAATATTTATAAATAAAATAATATAAAAATTTAAATTATAATAAATGAAAATTTAATTTAAAAATAAATATATGAAATAAAGATTTATAGTTAATGAATTATAATGAAGAAATATATTTTTCTAAACAAAGATATTATTATGATTGGAAATCAATATTTTTGATTTCATTGAAAAAGTATATTTTATATTATATTATATGAATGATTTTAGAAATAGAAAATAAAAAATATTATTTTTCATTTAATCCTTTTTTAATATTAATATAATCATTTTTTACTTAATATATTTTTCTTCTTTAAAAAGAATACTTTAAAATATTTTTATTTTATGTTTTTAACAATATAATATAGTTTATCATTTTTAAATAGATAATAATTATAATTAATTTTATTCTGTTAAATAAAATTATATTAAAAAATGATAGATGATTCAGAGAATTCATTAAAAAAAAATAAAAATGATTTAGATAATAATGCTTTAAATGATGAAAATTCATGGATAAAACAAGTAAGTCAAAGAAAATCTAAGCAATTAAGCACAGAAGATTTAAGTCAAATTATTAGAAGACATAGTTTTTTAAAAAGAAATTCTATGGTTATAAATAGAGACAATATTAAAAGTTTATTAATTCCAGAAAATTCAAATGATTCAAAAAATAGTATAAATTCAGAAAGTGAAAAAAGTGTAAATGATAGTTCAAGTGAAAGTTCAAACGACCAAAAAGAAAATAAAAAAAAAAAACAAAAGAAAAAAAAAAGAGAAAAATACAGTAAAAATAATTATAAAATTAATTCAGAAATAAAAGAAGAATTAACTGAAGAAAGTGAAGATTTAAATACAAAAAAAAAAATAAATTATTACAATAATAAAAACAATATATTAGAAAAGCCTTTATCAACAGAAGAAAAATATCAAATGTTATGTCAATCATATTTAAACACACCAAATTTATTAATACCAAACACAAAAAATAATAAAATTGAAAATTCAGATTTAGAACTTTTATCATATAACCCAAAAAATAAATTAATTAATTCTTTCTCTAAAAATTCAGTTTTATTAAGTGATAAAGGTCCTTTAAGTTCTAGAAAATATTATAGAAATAATGAAGTTGAAAATAATTATAGTAATAGAGAAGATGAAGATTTTAAAATCTATAGAAATTATATTAAAAGACCTTATGGTTATTTAAAAGAAATCAGTAAATCAGCAAGTGATAAAAATATTTTTATTCATCATTATGGAGATTCACCTTTTAATAATGCTAGTAAAAATAGAAATAATAAATTTTATAATAATAATAATGAGAAAAATTATAGGAAAATTAAATTTAGTCAATCTTGTAAAAATAGTAAAAATGCTTATAATAAAAAAGATTTTTCTTTGAATTCTAATCAAAATAATAAAAATTCAATAAAAAAACAAATAATAATAAATGATTATAAAACTAAAAATTATAATGAATTAAATAATGAAATCAAAAGTCCAATTAAAAATTCTTCTTATTGTAATAAATATAATAGTATATATGATAGTAGAAATCCTTTTTTAAAAGAATTATCAAATAAAAAAGTTAAAGGTTTTAAAACTAATTTAATATTACGAAATAATATATTAACTCCTAAACCTAAAATACCAATTATTGATATTGAAAAAACTGATGATTACTCTTTTTCAGGTTCTTTAAATTCTTCTAAATTACCAAATAAAAGCTTAAATGAAATATTTGAAGATAATAAAAAATCAATAAAACATTTATTAAAAAATAATAGTAAGATGAAATTTAATAATAGTAATGATAGTAATATAAATAAGAAAAGTAAAGAAAATTTATTTTATAAATATGCAGATTGTAAATTTAAAAAGTATATTTTACCACCAAATCAAGTAGATAATATTTTGATTTTTAAATAAATATTATATTTTTTTTTTGAAATTTGCAATTTAACATATTTATTTAAAAAAGAAAAAACAATTTAATAATATTTTCAAAAAAAATAAATTAATAAAATTAAATGGAAAAAATTCCAAGTTTAAGTTCAATATTAATACAAAACCTATCTCAAAAAACAAAGGACAAAATATTAAAAAACATTTCATCAAAGAAATCATTATATGAAAAAATAAAAAAATCATCATCTGTACATGATTTAAGAGAAATAAAATCAAAGAATGAGAATGAAGTGTATGAAACATTAAACACAAAATATAAAAAAGGTCAATATTTTATGTATTGTGGACCATTATTAATAAATATAAATCCTGGTCCAAATTTAATGAAAAACTATTTAAATTTACATAATTGGGTGAAAGAAACAGAGAATAACAATGAAAATGAATGGAAGCCACATTTATATTCATTTATGTATTTAATATATAAAACAATGGTAAATGAGAATAAAGATCAAGCAGTAAATATATTAGGTCAAATAGGAAGTGGAAAAACATATAATTTAATTCATATAATAGAATATTTTTGTTGTATGGTAGGACCAGAAAATTATCAATTAGAAACATTTGAAATTATTCATAATAGTATTCAATTAAATCATATTATGGGTTCAATTTTTAGAGAAAATAATTTAGAAAGTTCTTCTTGTGGTATTTTAATTAGATTAGGTTTTAATAATGATAATAAAATTTGTAATTTTGATTTTGAATCTCAAATATTAGATTGTACTTTACCTTTCAGTGAAAATGGAAGAAGCTTTTCTATTCTTCATTCACTTGTTGGAGTTGCTAGTTCAGATTTAAAAAGAAATTTTGGAATTCCTGAAGATGAAATTCATTTGCATTTTTTCAGAAAATTTTCTAAAAATTTCTCTAAAAAAACTAAAGAAAGATTCAAATTAAGTGATTTAGAAATTTGGAATCGATTTTTTAATCTTTTAAAATTTTTTGATTTTAATAAAGATGAAATTATTGATATGTTATTAATTTTTTCTTTTATTGTTAATGTTAATGAATTAGGAATTACTAAAGGAAAAGTTAATGAAATTAATGGTTATGTTGTTTCTAAGGGACAATGTAGTAAAAGATTAGCAAAAATATTAAATATGGATGAAGATGAATTTATTCATAATATGGGTTTATTTAAAGAAATTCAAGATATTAAAAATACTTTCATTTCTCTTATGAAATATTCTTATTATATTGTTTTTGAATATATTATTTTGAAAATTAAATTTAAATTAAAATCATTTTTCAATAATTTATATTGTAAACAAAAGAATATTACTAATCCTTATACAACAAAAAATTCAATTAATAGTAATACTAGTAATGTATCGATTCATAAGGATAAAAATATTAATTTAAATGATATTAAATTAATTCAAGAAGATATTAAATATATTAATTTTATTGATTTTCCAGGAGAAGTTGAAGATCAAACTTTAGGAGGTTTATTAACTAATGCTGCTAATGAATGTATAAATTTATTTGCTGGAAGTTCATATTCTTCTGTTGTTGAACATTTAATTAAAGAAAAATTATTTCTTAAATTATTTAAACCTTTACATTCTTATTATGTTGTTAGATCTTTATTAGGTGATAAAGGATTATTTAATTATTTATCTAATCACTTTACTTTGAGTAATTATGAAAAATTAAAAAATGAATGTTTGAAACTTAATTATTTTAAAAAATGTATTTTATTTAAAGAAGATAAAAATAATAATATTAAGAAAAGTAATGATGAATTTAAATTTGAAGTTTTATTTAGTCATACTTCAATCGTATATAATTATGAATCTTTATACTTAGAAACTAAAAATTTAATAAACACAAAAAAAACTTTAAAAGTTTTTAGTTTATCTGATAATATAATAATTAAACACATGTATAAAAAGGTTGTTCCTAATAAAATAACTTTTGAAACATTTACAGAAAAGAGATTATTAAAATTATTATCTCCAATAGAAAATTTAACACCTTTTGTATTATATTGTTTACATTCAAATAATTCATTTAAAATATTTTTTGGGGATGAAAATAATAAATCAATAGACAAAAATTGGGAAATTCCAAGAAATTTAACAATAAATATGTTAAAGAAATCTTTATGTATTCCAATTCTTTATTGGGATTGGTTTGGTTATCATGAATGGATTAAAGTAGAAACTTTTATTGATCTGTTTGAAGAAGATTTTTTAAATGCTGATAAAAAATTAAAAAATAAAAATCAAAAAAATAAAGAGAAAAGTAATAAATTTGAGAAAAATAAAAAAGTGTCAAATAAGAATAATTTAGATAATTCAAATGAAGAGGAATTTAATTATAAGAAAATGAGTAATTTTGAAAAAGTCAATTTTATTTTATCTGCTTTGTTTTTAACAAGAGATTCAATAATAGGAAAACATATTATTGTAATGAAAAGAGGAACTTGTATGAAAATAAGGAAAAAATTAGGAAAATTAAACGAAGAACCAAAAATAACAGAAAATCAAAATTCAAATTATTCTTCAAAATATAATTATAAAAATGTAAAAAATATAAAAGGAATTAAAAATAAATATGATAAAAACAATAAAATAGAAAATAAAGAATCAAAACAATCAACAGAATCAGATAGATTATTAAATAGTGTATCTTCTCAAGATTTGATTCAGAAAAATTTAAGTTTAAAAACTCAATGTAATTTAATCATGATTGATAAAAATAGTGATAAAAAAATTTTAGATAATGATAAAAATAAAAAACCAAAAAAAAAAGAAGATGATATTGATATAATTAATTATGGAGAAAAAATAGATCAAACATCAAAATATAATTTATATAAAATTTTAGATAAAACAAATAATAATGATATAGAAAATTCAATTGATTCATTAATAAAAAATGAAACAGAAGATGAAAATGAAAGTCAAATAAATGATAAAGAACTTCAAAAATATAGAAAAAAAAATAATATAATAATTCCAAATAATACAAATTTCAATTTATTAAATAATTTATTTGAGTATAATAAAAATACTAATTTTAAAATATTTGATTATTCAAAAGATATAAATGACATAATTACAATTCAATGTGCTTATAGAACATATAAATCAAATCAAAAAACAAAATTATTAAGATATATAATAACTAATATTATATTAATTCAAAGTCATATAAGAGGATATTTAATAAAGAGAAAATATAAAAGATTAAAAAAATGTATGGATAGTATTTTAATGATTCAAAGAAATTTTAGAATTAGATTTATAAGAGTTTTATTAAAAATAATAAAAATTCAAAGCTATTTTAGAAGAATGAGAATACAGAAAAAAATAAAAAGAAAGTTAATTAGATATAAACAATGTATTATAAATGATGAAGAATATTGTGATACTTCAGATGAAGAAAAAAAAAAAGAAATTGCTAAAATAAAAGCAAAAAAAACTGCACTTGAAAATAAGAGAAAATTAATGGAACAAAAAGAAAAAGAAAATGCTAAAAAAAGAAGAAGTAATGTATATGATTATATTAAACCTTTAAAATTAAATGAAAATGATAAATTAAATAAGAAAAAAGAAAATAGCAAATTATATGATATTACAAAAGAAAAAAATAAAGATAATATAATTACTGCTATATTATTAGATAATAATTTATTAACAGAAAATGAAAATATGAATAGATTTTTAGCAAATGAAAAAGGAGTTAATAAAAATATAAAATATGAATTATTGCAAATGAATGTTAATGAAAAAAATATGAATAAAAAAAAAAGAATTGAAGATAAATTAATTTTATATGGAGAAGAAATAAAACAAAAAAGAGCAAAAGAAAAAATAGATAAATTAAAAAATCAAGAAATGAAATATTCTTTCATACCAAATGTTAATAAATCTAATAATTTTCCTAATATAAATATGAAAGATATCAAAGAAAGAGCAAAAATGTTTGAAGAAATAAAAAATAAAAAAATGAAAGAAATAGAAAAAAATAAGATTGATCCTCTAAATGATTGTACTTTTAAGCCAAAAATATTAAAAATATCACAAAATTTAAAAAGAACATATAATGATTTAGTGAATTGGAAAGAAGAAAAAGATACAAAACTAAATCAAAAAATAATAGAAAAGAAAAATAAAGAATTTGAAGAAAATTCTAAAAGTTCAAAAATAATATATTCAAATAAAAAAAGTATGAATATATTAAAAGAAAAAAAATACATAAGTCCATTTTCAATTCCTTCATCAAAAAGAACAAATTTAGAAACAAATGAAAATAATAATTCAAATTTAATATCTAAAAGAAATAATGAAGAAAATGAAAAAGAAAATAAAAATGATGATAATATTGAAAATAATAATTTTGAAGATTTTTATTGGCCTGATTTTATTGAAAAAAAATATATTGAAGAAAATTCTGATATAAATAACAGTGATTCTGGTTATAATTTTAAAAATGATAAAATTTCTGAAAAAAGTGAAGATGATGAAGAAGAAGATGAAGAAATTGATGATTTTGTTTGAATATATATTTTTTAATAAAATTATTATATTTTTTTTATTAAAATTATTATTATTTATGTATTTATATTTTGATATGATGAAAAAATAATATTTTTTTAAATTTTTATTTTTCTACTTTTTAACAATTTTTTGGTCTTATAATTGAATCTAAAAAAAATTTGAGAAAAAGTATTAAAATTTAATTGAAATAACTGTTTAATAATAATTATAATACTTATTATATTGATAATTGTTATTATATTTGAAATTATTATAATAAGTATTATAATTATAATAATTATAATTATTATTATAATTATAATTATTATTATAATTGTTATAATTATTATTATAATTATTATAATTATAATTATAATTATACTTATAATTATTATTATTATTAAGATATCTTCCCATAATAAAAGCATCTTTATCTTTTTCATTTATATAATAATTTTTAACAAATTTCATTCTTTCAAAGCCAAATTTTTCATATAAATTCATTGCTTTATAATTAGTAGTACAGACATGTAATTGACAAAAAATAAATCCTTTATACTTTAAATGATCAAGACAATATTTTAATAAAAATTTACCAAATCCTTGATTTTGATATATATCATCAATCATTAATAAACTTATAGATGAAATTCTATTGCCTAAATTTTCACATAAACAACAACCAACTAATTTATTATTTATTTTTAGCACAAAACTTAATTGTTCAATTATTCTTTGATTATAAAAAGATATAGAATAAATGCCATTATTTTTCCAAAATTTATATGAAATTTTTACAATTTCTTTTATATCTTCTTTTTTAAAAGGTTGAATTTCATAATAATCTTTTCCAAACATTTTTATTTATTATAAAAAATATATTTAAGAGAATTTCATTAAATTCTAAAAATAATTTTTAATATTTAATTTATCAATATATAATTTAATTATAAACAACAATTAAAAAAAATTTAAAAATTAATTAATTATATTAATTTCTTTTTAATTTTTTTTCTTTTTTTTTTAACAAAAGAAAACTCATCCAAATTTTTTTTGTTATATTCTTTCTTTTTTGAATTTTTATTAAAATCCCTAATAAATTTATAATGTTCTTTCCTGCAAAAAGGGCACATGTATTTAAAATTAGGATTCATAGCTAATTCTTCAACATTATTATATTTTCCTTTTTTTTCTTCACATTGTATATGTTGCCATCTTTGACAATAATCACATTGAATCCATTTTTTTTTATCATAATATTGAGTATTAAAATCAAAATCTCTATAAATTATATTACAATAATAACAATAATTACCCAATTTAAAAGCATTATAACATTTTTCACATAACCAAATTGATTGTGGTTTATAAGAATTATTTGATACAAATTTTGTATGATATATTAAATTTTCATCATATACTACAATTGCACAGATTTTATTCTCGCATTTCTTTGAAAAATTATTTTCTATGTTTTCATAATTTAAATTTAATATTGGAGAATTTAAATAATTTAATGTTATTTCACCTTTTTCTATCATTTTATCAAATGAAGAAATTAGTAAATCAATATAATTATCTTTTGATCTTGTTATTTTTGGTATATTTATTTGAGAATTTTCATTTTTATTTTTTGGAATTTCTATTTTATTATGTGTTTCAAATATTTGATTTTTTTTCTTTTGAACATTTTGATTTCTTTGACTTTTTTTTGTGGCTTGAAATAAATTTACTGTTTGATTATTTTTTGGAGAATAAATATTATGATATGTCATATTATATAATGAAGAATCTGTGTTTGTTGGTAAGGATTCTAATTCCAATAATGAATTACTCATATTTTATTAATTAATTATTACTTTTTATTTTATATTTTTTTAAATTAAATTTTTTTCATTAATGCTTTATTAAATGATATTATAAATCTTTTGTAATTTAAATTTATATTTATTTATAATTTAAAATAAAAGTTTATTCATTGAAAAATAAAATTTGAAAAATTAATTAATGAAATTATATTAAATAAATATATAATTAATATTTTTTAAACTGATGAAGTATAACTAATTAAACTTGAAGTATCATTGACATTTTTATTTAATAATTTAGCTTGATATTCACTTAAAGTTTGACCTTCTTCTCCTTTATTTTCACAAGAACTTTTTAAAATCGGAATTAATACAATAAATTCAGTATAACAACAAAACAAAAGCATAAAAAGATTAAAAAACAACCAAATATTATTACAAAGAAAATAATTAAAACTTCCTTCATTAGCTCCAAATAACATTTTAATAAAAAGTGTTTTTTTATTAAACCAAATATACGTATTTAAAAAGAAAAATAATATATTTAAAAATACAAAAATCATCATAGAATAAAAAAATAAATCAAATTGTTTTTTATTATTTTCATTTATACAAGTATTTAACCAAAAACAATGATGATCCCATTTTTCAACACAAGAATTACAAACTAAACAATGCATCGTTCCACTTTTTATATTTATTCTACATTTAACACAAACATTTTTTTGATCATCAAATAATTGAATTAAAGATCTTACTTCTCTTTTACTTTTTTTTTTCAAATAAACTTTTTTTGCAAAACAAAGAAAATAAATTACATTAATTAATATTAAAACATCAGTAAATAAACTTATAAAAATTATTCCAATTTCAATAAAACAATTTTTACTAAAACAAGTAAAAAATTGTTCAATTCCTTTTAAATTATTATTCATATTATTTTCCTTTTTATTGTCATTTTCAATTTCATTTATAATATTAGGAAGAAAAGGTATAATTTCATTTTCGAAAACATCATAAGTTAAATAAGCCATAGGTTTACAAATATAAATAAGTTTACCAAAAATTAAGCAAATAATAATAAACATAAGCATTAAATTATTTCTTCCTCCTTTAATAGCTTTTAATTCACTACTTCCAAATAATTTTTTAAAGAAACTTTTATGTTCTAAAAATTTAGAAATATCATTTTTTTTTAATTGAATAGCCATATCATAAGGGCTTAAACCATCTTTATTAATAATAAATTTATTAGCACCTCTGACTAATAATTTTTTAATAATTCTTTCATTACCAGATTTAACAGCATAATGTAAAGGAGTTAAATTATCATTATCAAGAGAATCAATATTTGCTCCTAAATCTAATAATAAATCCATTGCTTTTTTATTCCCACAACAACAAGCATAATGTAAAGGTGTTACTCCTAATTCATTTGATATATTTAATACTAATGTTTTTGGATTTAATTTTTGTAATTTTTCAAAAAAATATATTATTGGAAAACATTGATTTTTCTTTGCTGCATTGTGGAATATATTATTTTTATTTTTATTAATTTTTATAGTCTGAGATTCAACTCCTGATATTTGTTCATATATAAATTTTATTATTTCTTTATTCCCTTTTTGAGCACTTAAATCAAATATTGTTAAATTTTCATCGTTTTCTTTCATTAAAAAATTATAATATTCTTCATTTCTTCCTAATATTTCTAAATATGATTCTATGATTATTTTTAATTCTACATATTTTCCTTGAATTACTGATATATGAGCTAATGTATTGTTATTATCATTTACTATTTCTGTTATATCTTTTTTTGATTCTTGTAATATTTTTTTTATCTTTGATTTTATTGATTCAAATGAATTTGATTTCATTTGAAAAATTGTCTTTTTTATTAATGATATTATTTTTCTGTTCTCTCTTAAAACATTTATTTTATTTTCATCATTCATTTTTTTGTAATTGAAAATAATAGAATAAATAATATATTGAAATTATTTAATTAAATTATATTTTATCAAATAATAATAAAGTGAATTTTTGAAAGAAATATATTTGTATTTCAAAGACTGAATTAAAAAGTTATTATTAATTATATTAATAATAGTATAATACTAATAATTGCATTACTCAATATACTATTTTAAAAGAATTCAAATTTATTTATCTGATTGTTTATCATTTTTTATGATTTAAAAATAAATCTAAATTATAAAAAAAATTGCATGAAAAAGTGTTTTGGATTTTTTATTTATCAATTAATTACTGTTATTTTCAACTAATTTTTATATTATACTATAAATTTCTAATGAAAATAAACATTTTTTTGTAAACAATTTATAAATCATTTTTTAATGTATAATAATTTTATTATATATAATTATTAAATGCAAAAACTAAAAAATGTACAATTCAATGGTATAAAATATTTTAAATGTAAAAAATATTTCAAAATATTTCATAAAATTTTTAACAACATTGGGATTGAAAAAAAATATAAAACTTTATATGAAGTATTAAATAAAAAAATAAATGATGATAATATTATAATATCTAATAGTATTTCAAGAAAAGAAGAAGAAAACATAATTAATAATTGGCAAAAATTAAAAAATACAATTGATAAAATAATATATTTAGATTCTTCATGTAATTTATTACCATCAAAATTTGGTTCTGAATATATAATGAGTTATTTAGCCTATAAATATATTAAAAAATTTTGTCAAGATAATTTCAATAAATTAAAAAATATTTCAAAAATACATAAAATTAATGTTCAAACATTAAAAACATTATATTTAAATATATGTATGAAATATTGTGATAATAAGAATCTTCCTTCAAAAAATAAATTAAATATAGAATTAAAAAAAGTAATATCAAAAGAAAGTACTAAAACAAATATAAACAATAAAAATAAAATAAAAATAAGAAATAGATCTTCTTTATATATAACAGACAATTTTAGTTCAATAATATGTAAAAAAGAAAATTTTATTCAAAAAAAACAAAGAGCAAGTATATATGAAAAATATAATGCAATTAAAAACCAAGAAAATGAAATTGAAGAAGATAATGAAAAATTAGAAATTAATTATTTAATTAAAAACCAATTACCAATTGGTCATATAACTAATAAATTTATTGGTCCAACTGATGAAAATAGCATTATGAATAAGCATAGGAAATTATTAATTGATTTTAAATTAAGAGAAAATGCTATTATTCATTCAAGAAATAAAAGTAATCATGAAAAAATTTCTAAATCATTAACAAAAATAAAATATAATAATCATTTAAATTTTCCTTCCTTAAAATTTAGTAATTCTTCTAATTCTTTTGGAAAAAATATAATGATAAATACTGCAAGAACTTTTAAAACCAACAATAATTATTTTAAAGAAATACCAAGATTATTATCTGAAAATAATAAAAAGAAAAAAACATTGCATATAAAAAAAGAGTCTAAAAGTCCAAGTAAAATTAATATAAACTATTTTTCAAAAATGGATATGTTTTATTAATATTAATTTTTTGAGTATTAAATTATTGTAATATTATATATATAAAAAGATAAAATTTGTATATCAATTAATAAATAAAATATAATATAATATATTTAAATAAACCGAAAAAAAAACATTAAACATTATATTCAATTTGATATGCTTTTTGAATAATATTTTTCCAAACTTCATAAATTTCATCTGGATTATTATTTCCTTTCCCAAATTTAAGAGCTATGTAAACTTCTTCAGCACATTTAAAACTTCCTTCTAAATTTAAAAAGCAACTAATACACATTTTATAAAAAAATTCCCATCCTTGGCTATAAAATCCTAAATAAAAATTTAATTGAAGTTCCAAAGGAATTAAACTAGAAAATAAACTATATAACCATTCCATTAAAAGAAGCCTAACATTCACTTTTAAAGTATCAAAAGCATTATAAATTTTAATATAATTTCTTTTTAAAATTAAAATAATAGTTTTAGTATGTAAATCTAATCCAGGAAAATTTTTACAATATAAATCTCTAAAACCATATTCTTCAATTAAAGAAGTAAATAACCAAAAAGCAACATAATCTTCACAATGATATAAAAAAAAACCAACAATAAAATTCATTCCTTGATAATAAGATATTTCTGTATAATAATTAGTAAAAGCTATTAAAATATTTTTCATTTTTTCTTGTGTTTTTTCATTTTGATAAAATTTATTTCCTGGAAATGTTCTTCCTAAATCTTTTTTTATTTGTGTTAGATTTTTTTCTGAGATATTCAATGAATCTCTATTTATATTTAATAAATCTTCATATAATTTTTTCGATACTTCTTTATTAAATTCTTTCTTTGTCATTTTTAATATTGTTGATATTGATTCACAATAATCATTATCATTTCTTTTACATGAACAATTTGAATTTGGAGAAAAAAAATTAACAATTTTATCCCATATATTCATTTATTTAATTTATTTAAAAAAATAATTTATTTACTCTATTTAATTAAAAAAATATTTTTTTTAAAAACTTACTAAAAGTTAATAATTAACAATATCATACAATAATTTCTCAAACAGATATTTTCTTTATTTTCACATCAAGTTTTTAAAATATATTATTATATTTTATTTATTATTTTGATTTAATTCGATTATTTTTTTATTTAATAAAGCCATTTCTTCAGTATTTATTGAGTATAAATTTTCAATTTCTTTTGGAATATCATTAACATTAATAAAATTATCATCTAATAATTTATTAATAAAATGAACAATATATCTTCCAAGTTTATTTTTTTCATCAATTTTATTTTCTTCTTTGAAATTTTCAATTATATGTATAATATATGAATTAATAAAACTTTTTGTTAAAGAAATATTCGTTATAATTTTACTAATTACTTTCATTGAATTTTCTGTAAATTTAACAGTTAAAAAAGCTTTTAAATAATCTTGAAATAAATTAGTATTTGAAATTTTTAAAAGAATATTAAAAGCAAAAGAATCATTTTTTTCAATTAAAAGCATAAATTTTTCAGAATTAAAATTAATTTCACTTAAAATATTAGGATTATCATTTAGAATATTCATAATAAAATCAATTTCATTTTGATTAATTATTTGATTATTAAAAGGTTTAAATAAAATATTAGAAATAGAATCTTTTTCTTTAGTTAAATAAAAGTCATAAATAAAATTATGTTTTAAAGTAGGAATAATCCATAAAGGTTCATCTTCATAAAAAGGATAATTAATATTAGGATAAAAAGACATATAATTTGGTTCGAAATAATTCATAGAAACTTCAATTGGTGTGAGTTGATTTAAATTATATAATTTATTATTTTTATTTTCTTTCTTTTCATACACAATTGGTCTCATCCAATCATTTATTATTTTATTTATTTTTTCTGTTTGATTCTTATAATTTTTCCAATATTCTTCTAAATTTGGAACATTAATATTTATATTTTTTTCTGTGTCTTCAATATATGTGTTAATTTGAGTTTTTGAATATTCAATTTTATTTTCTATGAAATCTATTAAAAATTTTTGTTCTATTTTATTTTTTGTTTCATTTAATGTTTGAAGAACAATAGGAATAAAAGGAATTGATTGTAATTTTTCATTTCTATACATATCGTATAATATATAAAATGATGATAATCTCTGAGATAAATTTAATAAATTATCTTTTATTAAAAACCATAATGTTATTCCTATTTTAAATTGTTCTGATTTTGAATATGTTTTTTGAAATGTTTCTGATATTAATTCAAAAGATTTTGTTTCATCTGATATTATATTATATAATGTTGTCAACTCACTTTGGGATAACATCTTTTTTTTAATATAATTTTAAATTTTATAAATTTTTTTAATTATTATTTTCTTTAAAAATAATTTAATTTAATAAAGAATAATATACTATTAATTAATGAAATTTTATTTTCTTTTTTATATTTTTATTTATGATTTTTTTATTTTGTTTTGTTGTTTTGTTAATTTTATATTTTTTTTTTTA
>JAEEGK010017113.1_pt1 | contig 15853 bp, 15 predicted proteins | sample 8958771 | NCBI WGS metagenome assembly JAEEGK01 (sample SAMN16246547, study PRJNA631951) | gut metagenome | biome: gut microbiome; feature: rumen; material: SC-attached | host: Bos | place: Iran: Karaj | collected 2018-10
TGGGCATTTAAGTTCAGGTGGATATTCTAGTATGCCAGCACTTTCGGAAACAACGACACTTTTAGAAAATATTCATGGTTATATTAATCTAATAACACCTTATAAAGATAATGATACAGTTATACTTCTTTCTTTACCTAAGAATATGGTTAATGAAGAAGGAAATCTAATAAATAGTGAAGATTATGAAAAAATATGTGATGTTGCGCCAGGATATGTCGCTATTAAACCAGAGTATATTTTAGGAGCAATTTTAAAGAAAGAAAATACTTTAGATGAATTCTATTCTAGGGATGAAATAATAGAAAAATATGAAAATATTAAACTCAACTTCTAGTTCGTGTTAATATAATAATAAATATTATATAATTAGGACATGAAAGGAGATAAAAGGATATGGATCAAGTTAAAATAGGAAAATTTATTAGTGAAAAAAGAAAAGAAAAAAATATAACTCAAAGTAGGTTAGCAGAAATGTTAGGTATTACTGATAGGGCTATATCAAAATGGGAAAATGGTATTTGTTTACCAGATGCTGCTACTATGCCAGAGTTATGTGAAATATTAGATATTTCTATTAACGATCTATTCTGTGGTGAAGTTGTGGATATGAAAAATAATGAAAAGAAATTAGAGGAAAATCTACTTGAAATGACTCTTGCTAAAGAAGTATCTGATAAAAGATTACTTAATATGGAAATATATATTGGTTTTGTATCTGTAATTATACTATTTACTATGATACTTACAGCTATGTTTATTGAAATGCCAAAATATACTCAAGGAATATTGATTGGTATTGGATGCGTTATGTTTTTTATTGGTATGTTTTATGCCTTAAGAATAGAACAGATTGCAGGATATTATGAATGTAATAATTGTCATCATAAGTATATTCCAACATACAAAAGTGTATTTTTTGCACAACATATCAATAGAACTCGTAAAATGAAATGCCCTAAATGTGGAAAAAAATCTTGGAATAAAAAAGTAATTCATTAAGAATTACTTTTTCTATTGAAATAAATTAAAAATAAGAATACAATTAAAATAGAAAGGATAGGTGATATAATGAAAAAATATATCGCAGAGTTTATTGGAACTTTTACTCTAGTATTATTTGGTACAGGTATAGCAGTTGTATCTGGTGGTAATCTTGTTGCCACTGCATTAGCCTTCGGTTTAGCTATTGTAGCTATGGCATATGCTATCGGATCTATTTCAGGATGTCATGTTAACCCAGCTGTAAGTTTAGCTATGTTAATTAAAAAGAAATTAACACCTAAAGACTTTTGTTACTATGTAGTAGCTCAAGTAGCTGGAGCTTTTGCAGGAAGTGGTGTTTTATATTACATCTTAAAAGAAACAGTAATTGGTACTGATAATTTAGGTGCTAATGGATATTTAGAATTATCAAGTGCTAATATCAGTATGGCTGCTGCTATCATTGTTGAAATCATCTTAACTTTAATCTTTGTTTACGTAATTCTAGGAGTAACTAGTGATTCTAAGAAAGATAATGTTGTTGGTATCGTTATTGGTTTAACATTAACATTTGTTCATTTACTTGGAATCTATTTAACAGGTACTTCAGTTAACCCAGCTAGAAGTTTAGCTCCAGCTGTAATTCAAGGTGGAGAAGCACTAAAACAAGTTTGGGTATTTATAGTTGCACCACTAGTTGGTGGTGGATCTGCTGCTTACTTACATAATTATTTAAATAAGTAATATATAATTAAAGTTCCAATAATAAATGTAAACTTTTTAGTAAAGTTTACATTTTTTTATTTAAAAAGGGAAAACTAATAGTGTATATATTGATATAATGATATTAGAGTAGGTGGCTTTTATGTGGAATAAAATAAAAAACTATAAAAAAAGTTATCTTATTATTAATGTAATATTATCATTATTACTAGTTTTTTTCGTGGTAAATTTATTTGTACTTAAACATACTAGTTATAAGTTTTTAATATTAGCTACAGCACTACCTACATTATTACTTATATTACTATTTGGTTATGAACGTAAGAGTAGAAGATTTAAATATGAATTAATATTCTATGTATTTGCATATTGTGCATTATTCTTAATGGTTACATATATGATAGGTTTATTTATAGGATTTAATAGAAATGTATATAAACTAAACTCATCAAATTTAATTCATAACATAATACCGTATTTTATATTAATAGTAGTTAGTGAAGTATTACGTTATCAAATTAGTCGTAAGGGTGATGGATCACCTTTATCACATGTATTAGTAACAGCTGTTTTAATATGTGTTGATCTTACTATGTTCTTAACTACATATGATTTAAATACTGGTGATGGACAGATAAAATATACATGTGCTGTTATTATGCCAAGTTTATTTAAAAATATAGTTTTATTATACTTTACTAAGAATGGTGGATTATATCCAAGTTTAGTATATAGATTATTACTTGATTTAAAACTAGTGGTTTTACCAATATTCCCAGCGTTTGGTCTATACTGTGATTGTATAGTTTATACAATATTACCAGTATTAATGGGATTTATTATTAGATTCCATCTACAACAGTTTAAAAATAAAGATGAACAAGTAAATATAAAGGGTGCAACTTTATATAATTATCTAATATACTTTGGATTATTTGCAGTAGTATTAACTATTAATGTATTAGTTAGTTGTTCATTTAAGTATAATATGATTGCGATAGGATCTGGTTCTATGCAACCTAAGATTAATAAAGGTGATGCAGTTGTATATGAAAAATTTGATGGAAAGAATATGCCAAAATTAGGACAAGTATTAGTATTCCATAAAGATGATAGAACTGTAGTTCATAGAATAATAGAAGTAATAGATATTAGTGATACTGAAAAGATTTATTATACAAAAGGTGATAATAATGATACACCTGATGGATATCCAATACTAACAAAGGATATTCTTGGTGTTGTTAAGACTAGAGTTAGGTATATTGGAATACCTTCTGTTATTCTAGGTGAATTAATAAAATAGTGTTTGCATACAAACTATTTTAATGATATAATGAAGAAAATAGGAAGTGGGTTCTATGAGGCTAAGACTTAAAAGAAAAGTTAAAGTGGTACTTTATATTATTTTCATATTAGCTATAGCTGGAGCAATGGCTTATACTTTTTATTATGGAAAAAATAATGTAAAGAAGAAGAGCGTTACTTATTCCAAAGAGAGTAGTATTAACTACGTTACATATTTAAAAGATAATAATCACTTTGCTGATCAATTCTTAAAAGATAATTATAATTATGTTGCTAGTTTAATAGATTATTTTAATTTAGATTTTAATTATTCATATGTACTTGGTGAAGCTATCAAATATGATTTAGATTATGAAGTATTAGCTAATTTGGAAATATATGATGCTGATAATAAGAATAAACCTATTGATACTAAGGAATTTACAATTCTAGATAAACAGACACAAAGTGGAACAGGTCAATTAATTAAAATAGATTTATATAATCAAATAGTTAAATATGATACTTATAATGATATAATTCAAGAATGGAAAAAAGAAGTAATACCAGAAGCAACTTTAAAAATAAAGTTTGTAGTTAATTGGAAAGGATATTCTAATACTTTAGATAAAGAAGTTTCTGATAATTATGTAAAAGATTTTAATATTCCAATATCTGATAAAGTAATAACTATATCTAAACCAACTAGTGATGCATATGCTGGAACATTATATGCTAATCAAACATTAGGTAATTGGTTCTTAATAATTATGTTATCATTTGGATTATTATTAGTTATGGGATTAATTGGTTTAATAAATACAATTATTAAGATTAATAAGAATAGATCTAAATATGAACAAAAAGTTAATAAAATATTAAGAGAATTTGATAGAGCTATTACAGAAGCTAAAGGTACATTTAAGAAAGATAAGAATGAACACTATATAGAAGTAAATGATTTTATGGAATTATTAGATGTTCATGATAATTTAAATGAACCTATTATATATTATAAGAGCAGCAATAATACTAGAAGTACATTTGTAGTTAGAAATGGAACTGATGTATATTATGCGCTAATTAAAAGAGATGAATATGAATAGTTTACACATTTTACATTAAAATGTGTAAAAACTATTTTATATTAAAAAAAATTATATTATAATGTTATTAAGATAAGGGAGGATAATAATGATGAAAGATAATAGAAAGGTTTTATATGGATTAGTTGCGTTAGCTTTAGTTTTATCAGTTGTAGGTATTTCAATTGGATTTGCTTCAATGTCTCAAGATTTAACAATTTCAGGAACAACAGAAGTAGTACCTGCTTCATGGAAAATTAAATTTGCTAACTTAAGTAGTCCTACAGTTGCTGGAGATGCAGAAGTAACAACAGCACCAACAATTCAAGGAGATACTCATATTGGTAATTATGCAATTAAATTAACTATGCCAGGAGATTCAGTTACTTATACATTTGATGTAGTTAACGACGGAACTATTGATGCTAAACTAACTAGTTTAGTAAAAGCTGCTCCTACATTTACTGCAAGTGGTACTAATAATGCTGCTACAGATGCAACTACAGTTCAAAGTAATTTCGTATATGAATTAACTTATGCTGATGGTTCTGCTATAGGAGTAAATGATGAGTTAGATGCTGGTGATACAGTTGGTATGAAATTAGTTGTTGGATATGATACTAATGCAACTGCTTTACCACAAGATAAAGTGTCAGTTACTGGTATGGATATCACATTGACATATGGACAAAATTAAACTGCTTTTGCAGTTTTTTTCTTTGTGTAAATGTGTTATAATGTATTTATAGGATAGAGGCGTGGCTATGAAAAAAAGATATAAGAATAGACAACCTAATAAAGAAATGTGTTCCTTACTAATGTTTGGAACTCCTTTAATAGTGGTTTTACTTCTAATATCTGTTGGTTTTGCAGCTATGTCTACATCATTAACTATTAATGGTAGTTCAGCATTTGAACCTGTTGGATTAATAAGAGTAATGTCTATTAGTCAAGGTACTTTAACAAATGCTACTGAACAATCAAAAGGTATAGAACCAGATGCTATTAAAAATATGATAGATTTAAATAGTAGTTCATCAACTGCAACATATACAGTAGTTATTAAGAATTTAGGACAAACTGATCAAGTACTTGATAGTATTGTAGAAGATTTATTTTCTAATAATCAAGTAGAATATGTACTTAATGGACTACAAATAGGTGATATCATAGATGCTGGTGATGAAGTAGAATTTACTGTTACTTTTAGATATAAACAAGATGCAGTTGCTCCACTAGAACCTAGAATTAATTCAAAATTAAGATTTGTATTTAGTGATTATGAAGGTGATAATCTTCGTACTGTATTTCAACATGAAGGTGCTTGTACATTTAATGGAGTAGGTAATAATATAACTGGTAGTGATTGTCAAGAATACTGGAATAGTGAATATATTGATACAGGTGTTTATTTATATAGTTGTGAAAACTGGCGTAGAGATTATGAAGTAGGATTTACAATAGAAGAATATAACCCATCTATTCAAGTTCAACAAGCAGTTTTCTTTAATACAAAATATGAAAATACGGCTTTAAAATGGCCAGGTCTAGTATTTAGACGTGATGCTACAAATACTGGACTAGAACTAACTCAATCTATCAATAAAGGTACAAAAGCATCTAAAGTATTTAATGGATTAACTTATCCAACAACTGTTAAGATTTCAAGAATTGATGGAGTGGTATATTATTCAATTAATGGTGCAGATCCAGCAGTACTTCAAAATATGTCTAATTTTAATCAACAATTTGATCAAACTGCATGGTTTGGTTCAGCACTTGGTGAAAATGGTGTCCCATTCCGTACTTTAAAAGGAACTCTATCAAATATGTATGTTAAAATAGGACCAGATAATGCATTAAAATATACAGTTAATTTCTCTAGTGATATTGGTACTTTAACTGAAACTTCAAGACAAGTAGTACAAGGTAGACCTATAGGAACTTTACCAATTCCAACAACAACAGAACTTAGAAGTTTTGAAGGATGGTATAGAAATTCTAATTTTACTAATAGAGTAACTGCTGATTTTGTTCCAACTGCTGATACGACTTTATATGCTAAGTGGTCTGATACATGTTATGTAGCTGTAGGTAATAACTATTATCCATCAATAATTGCAGCTATTGATGCAGAAGGTGCTGATGGTACACCTATAACATTAACTTTATTAGCTGATACAACTGAAAAAGTTGTTATACCTGCTGGAACAAATGTAACACTTGATTTTGGTAATCATACTGTTTCACCTACAGATAGAACTAAACCAATTATCGATAATAGTGGTACATTAACTATATTAAGTGGAACATTTACTACTAATGGTAATACCGCTACAGTTGATAATAGCCCTGGTGGTGTTATAACTATATCTGGTGGTACATTTATAGCAACAGGTACAAAACAAGCTGTATATAATAATGGTGGAACAATGACTATTACTGGTAATCCAACTTTTAGTAATACTTCAAACCAAAGAGCAGCTGTCCACAATTTAAATGATGGTACATTAATTATAACTGGTGGAACAATAACTGCTAGTAACTATTCAGGAATTAAGAATGATGCTGGTACTTTAATTATAGGTACGAATGATGGTACTGCTTCAAGTACTACACCATCAATTCAAGGTAAAACTTATGGTATAGAATCAGCTATTGATTTCTCATTATATGACGGTATCGCAAAAGGTAAAACAGCTGCTGTTAGTGATGAAACTAAGATAACTAATATTGAAACTGGTTACCAAATAACTAATGGAACTGAAACAATTAGTGGAGCAACATATCATACATTATACTTAGCTCCTTAGTAATAAAAAGAAGTGATGTTATATAAAAAAAGATGCTAATTATTTAATATTTTCATTCTTCATAATATCCGTATTCTGTTGGATATTAGAAGTAATATATTCATTAATAGATAGAGCTAAACTTGTATATCCTGGTTCATGGTATGGACCATATTGTCCAATATATGGATTAACATTTGTGTTACTAATATTAATTATAAATAAAAAGAAAAATTTCTTTATTAATATAATTAAAACTTTTATAACAGTAACAGTAATGGAATATATAATTGCTTTTATATCAGAAAAATTCTTTTGTAAAAGAATTTGGGATTATACAAATGATTTCTTAAATATTAATGGTAGAGTATGTTTAAAGATGTCAATAATATTTACTATTTTAGGATTATTTCTTGTATATGTAGTAGAACCAATAATTAAAAAAATATATCTACATTTCTCTAAGAAAGCTATTATATTTAATACAATATTTCTAATAGTATTTACTATAGATGTATCATTAACTTTTATAAATAAATAATTCTTGACCTATATAAATCTAAAGTTTATAATTAAGAAAGAATAGGGGTGTCGTTATGAGACTAAATAATAAAGGATTTGCTGCTTCTATAATTTTATACTCTGCTGTAGCAGTAGTATTAATAGTTATGTTAGCAATTTTAGCTATCTATGCTACTAATGTTCATAATAAAAGTGATCAAGCTGATGAAATAAAAGAAAAGATAAGTAAAATTGAATTAGGTAATTAATGAATAAAAATTCTTCTTTTAGACTTAATAAGTCTGAAAGGAGATTTTTTTATGGCTTTACATAAGGTAGATATAAGCGGTATTTCTACATCAGAACTTAAAGTATTAAGTAATGAAGAAATGGAAATACTTTTTAAAAAGTTTAAAGAGAATAATGATATGTTAGCACGTGAAGAATTAATAAATGGTAATTTAAAACTTGTATTAAGTATAATTAAAAGATTTAATAATAGAGGAGAAAACTTAGATGATTTATTTCAAGTAGGATGTTTAGGACTTGTTAAAGCTATAGATAATTTTGATTTATCATATAATGTTAAATTATCAACATATGCTGTTCCTATGATACTTGGTGAAGTTAAAAGACATTTAAGAGATAATAATTCTTTAAGAGTATCTAGAAGTGTTAAAGACTTAGCTTATAATATATTAAGAGTAAAAGAAGAATTAACAGCTAAACTACAGAAAGATGTAACTTTAGAAGAAATAGCTAAGGTACTTGATACAGATTTAGTATCTATCTATAATGCTTTAGATGCTATGAAAAATCCTGTTAGTATTTTTGAACCAATATATAATGATGGGGGAGATACTATTTATTTGTATGATCAAATAGCAGCACAAGATAAAGATAAAGATACTAATTTAGCTTTAGAAGAAGCTATTAATAATTTAGATAATAGGAGTAGACATATTATAGAAGAAAGATATGTTATAGGTAAAACACAGATGGAAGTAGCTAGTGAACTTGGTATATCACAGGCTCAAATATCTAGACTTGAAAAAGATGCTATTAAGAGTCTAAAAAAGGTTTTAAAGTAATAATATTTTATAGGTGATAATATGCGTTTATCAGACCTTCAAAACAAAACTATTGTGAATATTAGTGATGGTAAAAATATAGGTAATATTATTGATGTTAATATAGATCCAAATAATGGAAATATATTATATTTCGTTATAGAACCTAATCGTAATTTTTTTAGATTCTTTAGGATTGATAAAACAGATACAGAAATATATTGGGATAAGATAGAAAAAATAGGAGAAGATGTTATATTGGTAAAAAATAAGTAGAATTAAAATAATTCTACTTATTTTGTATATACTTATAAAAAGCACTTGATTATCAAGTGCTACGCAAAACACGTGGGCATTGGTAACGGTCCAATGTTATCTCCACTAATATTATTATATACAATACAAACTATATATACAATAGTTTTTTTATTAAAAAAATGTTATAATTATCTTGGTGATTTATATGTCTAAAGTAGTAGTAATAGGAGCAGGAGCTAGTGGAATAATAGCTAGTTTAAAAGCTAGAGAAAATAATGAAGTAATATTACTTGATAGTAATAATAAACTTGGTAAAAAGATTTTAATTACAGGTAATGGTAAATGTAATTATTTTAATACTGATATAAATATTAATAATTATAATACTGATTCTATAGATAATTTAAAAAGTATTTTAGATAATAAAGATATTGTTTTAGAATATTTAAATGATTTAGGAATATATCCTAAGATTAAGAATGGATATTATTATCCTAATTCTAATCAAGCTAGTAGTGTAGTAGAAGTATTTAATAATAATATTAATAAGAGTAATATTAAAGTTATATATGAATGTAAAGTAAATGATATTATTAAGAGTGATGATAGCTTTATTATTAAATCTAATTTAGATGATATTATATGTGATAAAGTAATAATTGCTTGTGGGGGATGTAGTTATCCTAAGACAGGTAGTGATGGAAGTATATTTAATATTATAAATAAATATCATACTGTTAATAGTTTATTACCTTCTTTAGTACCGTTAAAATTAGATTTTAAATATTTAAAAGATTGGAATAATTTAAGAGTAGATGCTAAAGTAGAATTATATATAAATAATAACTATATTGATAGTGAAATAGGTGAAGTACAATTAACTGATTATGGTATTAGTGGTATACCAGTATTTAATTTGAGTGGAAAAATAGTTAAGAATGTTAAAGAAAATGTCGAATTAAAATTAGATTTCTTAAGTGATATATCTGACTTAAAGAGTTTTCTTATAGATAGAAATAAAGATAATAGAACTATTGAAAATATATTAGAAACAGTTCTTCCATATCAATTAATAGATGTATTACTAAAGAATATTAATATTGATAAGAATAGTTATTTAGATGATAATAATGTTTTATTAGTTGTTGATGGTATTAAGAATTTTAAAGTAAGAGTTATTGATTATTTAGATTTTGATAGAAGTCAAGTAACTAGTGGAGGAGTTAGTTTAAAAGAAATTAATCCTAATACATTAGAATCTTTAAAAGTAAAAGATTTATATCTAGTAGGAGAAGTACTTGATGTAGATGGTAAGTGTGGTGGATTTAATCTAGGATTTGCATTTATTAGTGGATATCTTGCAGGAAAGAGTGTTTAGTATGTATAGAGTAAGACAAGTAAAAGTATTAGTAGAAGATAATGATATATTAAAAGCTATTTCAAAAAAGATAAATGTTAGAACTACTGATATCAAAAATTATAAAATATTAAAACAGTCTATTGATGCAAGAAAAAAAGAAAGTATTTATTATGTATATGAAGTAGTAGTAGATATAGATATTAAATTAAAACTTAATAATGATGTATTAGAATATGTAGAAGAAAAATATGAATATCCTATACCTGGTACTAAAGAATTAAATAATAGACCTATAATAGTTGGTTCTGGGCCATCTGGTTTATTTTGTGGATTAGTTTTATCTAGATTAGGATATAAACCAATAATATTAGAAAGAGGAGAAGATATTGATAATAGAATTAATTCTGTTAATACATTATGGTCAACAGGTAAATTAAATCCTAATTCTAATATCCAATTCGGTTTAGGTGGAGCAGGAACATTTTCTGATGGTAAACTTAATACTTTAATAAAAGATAGTAATAATAGAATGAAATTTGTTTATGAAGAATTTGTTTTACATGGAGCTAAAGAAGATATTTTATATTCTTATAAACCACATGTTGGAACTGATATATTAGTTAATGTAGTTAAAAATATTAAAGATGAAATTATATCTTTAGGTGGAGAATTTAGATTTAATACTTGTTTAACGGATATTAATATTACTAATAATAAAATAGATAGTATAGTAGTTAATAATAAAGATATTATTAATACTGATATATTAGTTTTAGCATTAGGACATAGTAGTAGAGATACATTTAGAATGTTAAATGATAGAAATATAAATATGGAAAGTAAACCATTTGCAGTAGGACTTAGAGTTATTCATAGTCAAGATATGATTAATCTTAGTCAGTATGGAGAAAAATATAAAGATATGTTAGGAAGTGCTCCATATAAATTAACTTATAAGTGTAGTAATGGAAGAGGAGTATATTCTTTCTGTATGTGTCCTGGTGGTTATGTAGTTAATGCATCAAGTGAAGAAAATAGATTAGTAGTAAATGGTATGAGTTATAGTGGTAGAGATTCTACTACAGCTAATAGTGCGATAGTAGTAAGTATTTATCCTAGAGATTATGGTACTAATTTATTTGATTGAGTTAAATTTCAAGAAGAATTAGAAAGTAAAGCTTTTAATATAGGTAAAGGTAGTGTACCTATACAATTATATAAAGATTTTATTGATGATAAAGAAAGTGATTCTTTAGGAAGTGTTGATCCTAATATTAAAGGAGAATATACTTTTAGTAATTTAAATAGTTTATTACCAACTGAATTAAATAATTCAATCAAAGAAGCTTTTATAGATTTTAATAAAAAGATTAAAGGTTTTAGTAATTCTGATACAATATTAGTAGGAGTAGAATCTAGAACATCTTCACCAATTAGAATATTAAGAAATGATAATTTTATTTCTAATATTAATGGTATTTATCCATGTGGTGAAGGTGCTGGTTATGCAGGTGGTATAACATCAGCTTCAATTGATGGAGTAAAGATAGCTGAAGCTATAATAAAAGAATATAGAGGTAGTTATGAAGATTAAAAAAATAAAGAGTATACTTTTAAATATTATAATTGTTTGTTTATTAATTATTTTTTCAATATCAGCATTTAAAATATCAGAGTGGTTTGTTGATAATAATAAAACAGACAAAGTAATAAAGAAAATAGAAAAGAAGACTAAAGTAGTAGAAAAAAAAGATACACCTAAGACAGAAACTATTAATCCACCAGTTCAAGAAGAAATAGATGAATTTAATCCATATTGGGATTATATGAGTATGAATTTAATAGATGTAGATTTTACTGATTTAAAAAATGATAATCCTGATACAGTAGGATGGATAAAAGTTAATGGAACAAAAATAAATTATCCTTTTGTTCAAACTAGCGATAATAGTTATTATTTAAAACATTCATTTGATAAAAGTTATAATAGTAGTGGATGGGTATTTATGGATTATAGAAATAATCCTACTCAGTTTGATAAAAATACTATTCTTTATGCTCATGGTAGAGTTAATGGAACTATGTTTGGTTCATTAAAAAATGCTTTATCTAGTGATTGGCTAGATAATACAGATAATTATGTAGTTAAGTTATCTACAGAAACTGAAAATACACTTTGGCAAGTATTTAGTATTTATCATATTCCAACAACAAATGATTATATTAAAACTACTTTTATAAGTGATGAAGATTTCTTGAGTTTTATTAATTTAATTAAAAATAGAAGTATGCATGACTTTAATACTTTAGTTGATGTTAATGATAAAATATTAACTTTATCGACATGTTATAATGATGAAGAAAAAGTAGTAATGCATGCTAAGCTAATAAAAAGAGAAGTTAAATAAAATGTCAATTTTGACATTTTTTTTAATTAATCATATAATTTAAATATACATAGTAGGAGGTACATATGTGTGGAATTATAGGTTACATTGGTAAAAGAAAACCTGAAGAAGTTTTACTAAATGGACTAAAGAAACTAGAATACAGGGGTTATGATTCAGCTGGTATGGCTTTATTTAATAAAGATATACAGATGATTAAAAGTGTTGGTAAAATATCTAATTTAGAAGATAAACTAAATAAAACAGATTTAATAGATTCAAATATAGGTATTGCTCATACTAGATGGGCTACTCATGGTAAACCTACTGAAGTAAATGCTCATCCTCATAGGATAGGTAAGATTACTTTAGTACATAATGGTATTATTGAAAATGCTAGTGAATTAAAAAAAGAACTTGAAAAAGAAGGAGTTAAGTTTAATACTACTACTGATACAGAAGTAGTTGCTGCTTTAATAAATTATTATTATGAAAAGAATATGGTTGATGCTATAGAAAAAGCTATATCTAGAATTAAAGGTAGTTATGCATTAGCTATAATATGTGATGATGATAAAGATAAACTATATGCAGTAAGATGTGAATCTCCTTTAATACTAGGAGTAGGAGATAAAGAATTCTTTGTTACTAGTGATATAGGGGCTATACTTGATTATACTAAGAAATATGTATTATTAGGAGAAAATGAAATAGTTACTTTAACTAGAAAAGATTTTAAGATAGAAAAGAATCATAAAAAAGTTAAAAGAAAAGTAAATATTAGTAATTTAACTTCTGAAGATACAAGTTTAAATGGATATGATCATTACATGATGAAAGAGATTCAAGAAGAACCTATACTTGTTAATAATATAATTAAGAAGTATTTAGATAATTTAGAATTACTTCCTGATTTAAGTAAATATAAACATATTCATATTGTTGGTTGTGGATCAGCATATTATGCTGGATTAGTAGGTAAGTATTTACTTGAAGAAGATGGTATTAAAGTAGAGATGGATGTAGCTAGTGAATATAGATATCGTAATATAGTTTATGAAGATAATACATTAGTTATATTAATATCTCAATCAGGAGAAACTGCTGATACTATAGCTGCTATGAGAAAGGCTAATAGTAATAATGTAGATACTTTAGCTATAGTTAATGTACTTGGTTCTACTATTCAAAGAGAGTGTACTTATAGTATATTAACAGAAGCTGGTAAAGAAATAGCTGTTGCTACTACTAAAGCTTTTGTTCAACAGGTATTAATACTTAGTTTACTTTCATATAAAATTAATAAAGATACTAAGTATTTAAAAGATTTAAAGAAATTACCAAAGAAGTTAAAAGTAATATTAGATCAAACTGGTTATTATAAAAAACTAGCAGATTCTATATATAAGAAAAAAGATATCTTCTTTATAGGTAGAAGAGTAGATTATGCTATTAGTATGGAAGGTAGTTTAAAATTAAAAGAGATTTCTTATATCCATAGTGAAGCTTATCAAGCTGGTGAATTAAAACATGGTACTATTTCTTTAATTAATCCTGGTACTGTAGTTTTTGCGGTAGTAACTGATAAGGAAACTAGAGATAAAACTATTTCTAATTTAGAAGAAGTTATATCAAGAGGTGCAATACCTATATATGTAGGAACAGTTGATGTTAGTTATGATAATAAAGTTATTATTCCAGAAATACATCCAAAACTACAACCAATACTTACTGTAGCGTCACTACAAATGATAGCTTATTATGTTGCACTTAAAAAAGGGTGTGATATAGATAAACCTAAGAATTTAGCTAAGAGTGTAACAGTTGAATAAAAAAATAAGGCATATCTATTGTGATATGTCTTTTTATGTTTTATAATGAAGATACAGGAGGTTTTTTTGTATGGAAAAAACCGTTAGGAGGTAATATGAAATATTTAGTAACAGGAGGAGCAGGATTTATTGGTAGTAATTATCTACATTATGTAACAGATAAATATCCTGATGATACTTTTGTTTGTTTAGATGCATTAACATATGCAGGAAACTATAATAATATTAAAATGTTAGAAGAAAAAGATAATTTTAAATTTGTTAAAGGAGATATAAGAGATAAGGAATTTGTAGAAGAATTATTTAAAAATGAAAAGTTTGATGTAGTAATTAATTTTGCTGCTGAGAGTCATGTTGATAATTCTATTAAGAATCCTAATTTGTTTGCTGATACAAATGTATTAGGTACAATGACTTTAATGAATGCATGTAGAAATAACGGTAATATAAGATATCATCAAGTATCTACTGATGAAGTATATGGTGATTTACCACTTGATAGACCTGATTTAAAATTTACAGAGTCAACACCAATACATGCGTCTAGTCCTTATTCAGCATCTAAAGCAGGTGCAGACTTACAAGTAATGGCCTATTATAGAACATTTGGGTTACCAATAACTATTAGTAGATGTTCAAATAATTATGGTGCTTATCAATTTCCAGAAAAGTTAATACCAGTAGTTATTAGTAAAGCACTTAATAATGAACAAGTTCCAGTATATGGAAAAGGTGAAAATGTTAGAGATTGGATACATGTAACTGATCATAATATTGGAGTTGATTTAATAGTTAGAAATGGAAAAATTGGTGAAGTTTATAACTTAGGTGGACACTCTGAAAGAACTAATTTAGAAGTAGTTAAAACTATTCTTAAGCAAATGGGTAAGAGTGAAGATTTAATAACTTATGTTACAGATAGACCAGGGCATGATTTAAGATATGCAATAGATTCTACTAAAGTTGAAAGTGAACTTGGTTGGACACTAACACATAACTTTGAAAGTGGAATAAAAGATACAGTAGATTGGTATTTAAATAATCAAGATTGGATAGAAGATATCAAATCTGGTGAATATAAAAAAGCTTATACAAAGAAGAATTAAGAAAGAAGGTAAATTATGGAAAAATGGATAAGAGAAGATACAGGATTAGTTGATAGTTATATATTAACACCTGGAAAGTTTGGAGATGCTAGAGGTGGATTTAAAACATATGAAGCATCTAAAGATTTTAAAGAATTAGGGATAACTATGAAAACTATTGAACAAGGTTCTGGTAGTAATAGTATCAAGGGAGTTATTAGAGGATTACATTACCAAAATGATCCTTGTTGTCAATCTAAATTAGTCAGATGTACTAAGGGTAGAGTAATTGATGTTATAGTTGATGTAAGAAGAGATTCTGAAACTTATAAGAAGGGTGTTGGAGTAGAACTAACACCAGAAAATGGAAAAGAATTATTTGTTCCACGTGGTTTTGCACATGGATATATATCTTTATCAGATGATACTGAATTTTATTATGATAATGATAATCATTATAAACCACCTCATGAGGGTGGAATTACTTGG
>JAEEGK010017114.1_pt1 | contig 15852 bp, 9 predicted proteins | sample 8958771 | NCBI WGS metagenome assembly JAEEGK01 (sample SAMN16246547, study PRJNA631951) | gut metagenome | biome: gut microbiome; feature: rumen; material: SC-attached | host: Bos | place: Iran: Karaj | collected 2018-10
TAATATTTTTTATTTTTCAGACAAATTCTTTTATATGAATATAAAAGAAATTCTTATTTTAATTGTTATAATAATAATTATTGAAATTATATAATTATTTAATAATGTAATTATAAAATATATTAAAGACTTATTTTCATATAAAGGAATATTAAATCTTAATTATTATAAGAATAAATGATATGATTTATATTAAAATTAAGGCATAAATATTAAATATATAAATTATTTAATTATTAAAAATAAGAACATATATAAAAAAAAGAAATAAATATAATAAAAAATACTCAATAAAAAAAAATTAAACTACAATAAAATCAATAAAATCAAAAAAACATAAAACCAAAAAAAAAAACAAAAAAAAAAACAAAAAAAAAAAAAAAAAAAAAAAAAAAACCCAAAAAAAAAACAAAAAAAAAAAAAAAATTGAAAAAAAAAAATCACAAAATCAAAAAAATAAAAAACCCTAAAATTCCAAAATTCAAAAATTTCTGATTACAAGTAACACTAACACTTTGACTATTAACACTAATACTTTCAGTATGTTCACTTGCACTTCCAAATTTAGTATCAGCTAAAATACAATTAGTTTCTCCATCAATTTCAAACATACAACAACTTTCACTAGTACTAGAATGTTCTCTACACTGAAATAATTCTTTAGGATGATTTGTACCACAAGTTTTAGCATCAACTCCACAAGAAAATGAAGTTGAATCATCAAAAAGTGTTAAAAATCCTAATGTAAATCTATATTTTTTTGTTATTGAAATTTCTTCACATTTATTGGTTGAAGAATATTCTACAAAACAACATGCTATGTCGTCTGTACTAAATTCTGTACATTCTGTTGATTCTGTTGGTGTTATTGTTGTTGGACATGCTGTTTTTATATTTGAAATTAAACTTGTTAGAAATATTAATTTTAGAATTTTTTTCATCTTTTTTTTTATTTTTTTTTTTTAATTTTTTATTTTTTTTTTTTAAATTTTTTTTTTATATTATGAGTTGTTTTAAAAATTGGGAATTAATTCCTTTTGGTGTTTCTTCATCAGAGTTAATTGAATGTTTTTTAATTTGTGGTTATGAAACTTTATTAATTAATGAAAATATATCTCAGTATATTATAAAAAATGAAAGTAATATTAAAGAAAATGAATTAAATGAATTTAATTTTTATACTTCACCTAAAATTTATAGTACAATTTCATCAAATTTTACAAGAGAGATGTTTCCAATTGATAAAGCTATTTATTATATTTTCCCCTTACCAAATAAAATATATTTTACAAAAGAATCTACAGAAAATAATATTAAACCAGATAATAAATATTATTTTATACAAAATGGAAGTACTTCTAATGATAAAATATTATATAATATGTTTTGTTATGTATTTTATGAAGAAATTATGATTTTAGATAATAAATATAAAGTATTTAATCCTAAAATATTTATGATAATTTCACAATATACTTTATATAATTTATTCAGAAAAATATTAATTGATATTAGGAATTTATTTTATTCAAATTCAATAGAAATTCCAATTGAAATACAAATATATAATATATTAAATTTTATTCCAGCACCAATTCATTCAAATTTAAATTATTTTTTATTTCAAAATTATAATTTAAATAAATATATAAATACAAATGAAGAAGAATTTATAAATTTACCAGATAATATAAAATATAATTCAAATCAATTAAGAATGTATCCTTTTTATGATTGCAATTTATGTGAAATATTTAAATTATTACCTTATGATATATTAGCTGAATTATATTTATTTATTTTTTATGAAATACAAATTTATTTTTTTTCAAAAGATTTAGAAAAATTAAATATAATAATGAATATATTAATTTCATTATTTTATCAATTTGATTCACAATATAATTGGCAAATTTTTTCAGTTGGAGAATATGAAATAAAAAATTGTGTTGATTCTGTGATTTTAGGAAAACCTTTTAGTAATTTAACAGGTATAAATGTTTCATATAGTGAAGAATATGGTAAAGAATTGTTAAATCCTCCTTTTATTTGTTTTGATTATGAAAATAAAGAATTTTATTATTTTAAAAAAGGTGAAAATGATAAAGAAAAAGCAGTTATGAATTATATACAAAATATAATTATAAATCAAAAAATTAGTGGAAATCTTGACACAACTATAATGAATTTAACTCGAAGTTTAAAAGATTTATCTAATCAATTAGGATATAATAATAATAATAATGATGAAAAAATTGAATTTTTTTCTGATAATACATCAAATAATAAAAAATTATTAAATATCTTTTATGATTTTTTTACAAATATTTTAACTATTTTAAATTCTATTTTTTCATTTGAAAAATTAGAAAATCCAAAAAAAGGAAAATATTACGTTGTTAAATTTAATAAAAAAAATGAAATAAATATTGGAAATAATAAAGAAATAAATGATTTTTTTCAAAATATTTTAGATTATAAAATGGATACATTTATTCAATATATTATAGGTAGTTCAGAACCAGTAAAATCATTATTTTGTAATTATCAAATTGCAGAATGCTTTATGATATTTAAAAAAATTTCTACTTTAAATGATAAAAAAATTGAAATTGATTATTTTGGTTTAATGGATCAATTATATGAAGAAAATAAAACTGTTAATATTCATTTTTATAATTTCTTTATTTATTATAAAGAAAAGTTACAAAATTTTTTTAGTAAATATATTGATTCTGATAATATAATTAAAACTATTAAAGATAATAAAGTTATATATAAATACAAAAATATTGAATTAGATAAATCAATTTTACTTAAATATACTCAAATATTAAATCAACTAAGTGAAGAAGAAATTAATAATATTTTTCCTTCTAAAAACATATTAAATTTACCTTTTTATATTGAAGTTAAAGATAATAAATTTTTTAATATTTTTGATAATTATGTATTTGCAAAGAAATTAATATCAAATAAAGAATTACTTTATATTTGTTTTTTAATGTTTTTTACAATTAACACAGAAAAAAAGCAAATTATAAATTTAAAAACAACATTATTAGGATTTTTATGGACTTTAAATTTTGGAGTATTAAAATATATTTATAGGATTTTATTTGTTTATTACAAAATATGTGAAATTCAAGTTAAAAATGAAGATTATTCCATATTATCTATGATTGATTATTATTTAGATATTTTTAATGTTTTAAATTCAAAAGGTATTTTACCTCATAATAAGATATTATATTTAGTAAATCAAATTTATATTATATATGAAAATAATAAAGAAAAATTACAATCACAAAAAATTGAAAATAATGAAATTAATAATTTTTATAATAATATAAAAAATAAAGATATAGTTTTTACATGTGATTTAGAAGATAATAATGTTAAAATTGAAGATGAAAAGATAAAGGAAGAAATAGAAATATTATGTGAAAATAAAGATTTAAGTTTAATTAAAGAAGAAACTTTAAAAATTCATTTTAACACAAATGAAATAAAGAATAATAATGATTTAAAATGTAATCTTTATTCATATTATAAATTATTTCAAACAATTAATGAATTATATAATGATTTTATACAAACTTTTGATTTAAAAAGTTTGGATTCAAATATTTTAAAAGAAATAATTGTAAATTTAATACTTTATTTCAGTAAAGGCCAGATTAAGAATAAAATAATATTAAAATTCCTTTTACTTTGTTTATATGAAGATTAAAAAAAAATTATATTTAATAATTTCATAAATATTTAAAAAAATAAATAATAAAAAAAAAATATATTTCAACAAAAAAAAAAAAAAAAATGGAATCACAAGGATCAGAAAACTCATTAGAAAACTGTGATTATTGTCACGATCCAACAACTGATTTTTTTCGCTTTTCCTGTTCTCACAAAATATGTAATATATGTTTATATAGAAGAATATTTTGTAACTATTTAAATGATTTACAAAATGATAATGAAATAATAACAATAAAATGTAAATGTGAAACAGGAGAATTAAAAAGAAGTTTTGATGAACTTGAAATAATATTACAAAAAAAAACTCAAATTGATAAAGAAAAAGAAGAAGAAAGAATAAAAAATAAAGATAATATATTAAATATTCCAATTTGTCCAATGCATCCTTCAAGTTATAAAAATTATTATTGTGTTGATTGTTTTCAAAATGTTTGTTTACAATGTGTAAAAAGTACAAATGATTATCATCCAAATCATAGAATTCTTCCTTGTGAAAGATTATCAAAATTAATTAAAAAACATATTGAAGCATTACCTTTAAAAATTCCTAATAAAGAATTATTTGAAAGACAATTTGAAATAATGGGAAAAAAAGTTAAAGAAACAGCAGAAAAAGAATTTAATGAAACAATAAAACAAATTGATGAATGTGCAGCATCACTTTTTGCTTTTAAGAAAGAATATGAAGAAATGTATAAAAAAGAATTAACAAGATGTGTAAAAAGTTTAAAATTAATAAAATTATTTTATTTAAATTACTATTTTGATAAAGAAATATGTCAAGAATCAAATGATATAAATTTATTACGTTATGTAAATAATATATCATTTGAATTTATGGATACAAATTTAAATCATGATAAATCAATAAATAAAATATTTGGAGAAATAAAATCAAATATTGATAATATGTCAAAATCAAATGGTCAAAAGACATTATCAATTAAATTTACATATGATAATGTATCAAGAAGTTTTAAATGTGAAGATGTAATATTAAAAGCACATGATAAAACAATTCGTTCAATAATAGAAACATCAGAACAAAAATTAATATCAGCAGGATATGATTACACAATGAAAATATGGGAAGAAGGAAATGATGGTTTTGGAAATAAAAATACTATAAAAATTTTATGTGGTGCCGTAACTTGTTTACTTCAATTAAAAGATGAGAGAATTTTATCTTCAAGTGCAAGTGATAATAATATTAAAGTTTGGGTTGATGATAAGAAAGGAGGATATGATTTAAGACAAAGTTTAACTGCTCATAATAAACCTGTTACTAGTATGGTTTTATTAAATGATTCTAGAATTCTTACTGGAAGTATTGATTTAAGTATTATTGTTTGGAAAGAAAATTCAAATGAATTTGTTGTCTTTCAAAAAATTATTGATCAAAAAAGACCAATTATGAAAATATTAAATTTATTTGATAATCAATTTGTTTTTTGTACTGATGAAAGTGTTATTAAATTTTATGGTTTTGGGAAAAAATTTGAAAATATTAATGATACAATGAATGAAAGTTTTATTTTTAAAAGTATATTAAAAAAACATACTGGGAGAGTTAATTGTTTATGTGAGTTAAAAAATCATTATTTAGTTTCTGGAGGAGCTGAAATAGGAAATAATAAAGATCATTATATTAATATTTGGAAACCTTTAAATGATTCATTTTCATTTGTTCAAACTTTAAGAGGACATCAAAGTGATATTAATACTATTATTCAATTACAAGATGGAAGAATTGCAAGTGCTTCAAAAGATAGAACTATTAGAATATGGAAAATGGAAACTAATATTAATGGAAATAATGTATATATTGAAGATGAAGTTTTAAGTGATTATGGACATGGTATGTATTGTTTAATTCAATTAAGTGATGGAAGATTGTGTTCTACTAGTTCTGATAATGCTATTGTTATTTGGAGAAATAGAACTGAAGATTATTAAATTTTTATTAAAAAAGATGATTAATTTTTATTTATTTTATTTTTTTTATTTAGATTAATGAAAAATTAAATATTATATTTAAATAAAAATTAAATTCAAAAAAATTATTTAATGGAAGTAAATATTTAAATAAATATTTGAAATATATTTTTATTTTAATAAGAATATAATTGTATAGTATTATCTAAAGAATAAAGAGCAAGTAAACCATTTTTTAATTCTGTAATTCCACATATATCATCAATATTAAGTTCATTGAAATTTTGTATTAATTCAAAATTATCTTCACGATAAATTTTTAAATGATGACTTTTTCCAACAATTAAAAAAACTCCTTTTTCTTTTAAATAACAAATTCCCCAACAAATAAAATCATTATCAATTTCTTTAATTATTTTATTTTCACTAAAAGAATATATTTTAATTATTTTATCATTTCCACCTCCAATAATAATTTTATCACCATTATCAATTAAACATAAATTATTTCCAATATATTGACAAATTGCATTTTTAATAAAATTAATACATTGTAAATTTTGTAATTTCCAAATTTTTGTTCCATCTAAACCAGAAGAAATTAATAAATTTTTTTCATTAATTAAAATCATTGAATTAATCCAATTTGAATGAGTTAAAATTTGAATACAAGAAAATTTATTATTCATTATTTTATTCCAAAATTTAATATTACCATCATAAGAACAAGAAATTAAAGTTAAATGATTATAAAAAAGAATTTTTGAAATTGCATTATTATGTGCATTATTAATAATATCATTTAAAATAAATTTATCATCATCATTTTTTTTCCATATTTTAATATTTTTATCAATTGAACATGAAGCAAAAATATTTTCGTCTTTAATATTTAAAGATAAAATCCAACCTTCATGTGCATTTTTAATTATTTGTATTAAATTAAAAAAAGAATCCCAAATTTTAATTGAATTATCTTTTGATGTTGAAATTGAATTTCCTGAAGGAAAAGTTGTTAAATATAATACACTATCATTATGTGCATTTATTGTTTTTATTTTTGTTAAATTTAATAATTTTAATTGAGTTTTATTTGCAAATGAATGATAATTATTTAATATTTCAATTCCAGTAAAATTTCCTTCTATTTTTGTATTTTCTTTTATTACATTTAAACATTGAATAAAATATTTTTTGAAATTATTTTTGTAATTATTGTCATAAATGTTTGTGTTTATTTTTACAAGTTTCATTTTATTAAAAAATAATTCGATATTGTTTTTTATTTGATTTAATTTATTTATATTATTGTTAATTTCATTTAAGTAAAAATCTATTTTATTAAGTTCTATATTTGATAAACCAATTTCAGAAAAAGAAATAATTTCATGAAATGAAGGATTATGATTATTAATACAATTTTCACATATATTTTGTTTACAATTTTTACAATATGCTCCAATCATTTTTGAATGTGTTTTACAAATAAAATTAAAATTAGGTAAAATTGGTTTTATTACTTTTTTAATTTTAAAAAAATTATGATTAAAATATTCATTCCATGATATTCTTTCTTTATCATTAAAAATTAGCATTTTTGAAAGTAAATCATCTAATAAAATATTATTTGTTATTTTTAATTTTTTATTTGATATTATATCTTGAAATAATTCAACTTCTGTTTTTCCATTATAAGGATATTCTCTAAATAATAAATAATAAATTATTATTCCTAAACTCCATAAATCTGATTTTTGAGTAATTGGATTTTTTTTTTGTAATAATTCTGGTGATTTTGTTAAAGGAGTATCATTTATTTTTTTTGATTTTTTATTATTTTGATTTTCATTAATTAAAGAATTGAGATTAAAATCTAATAAATTAAAAGAAATTTTATCTATTTCATTTGAGAATAAAATTATATTTGATAATTTTAAATTTTTATATATAAAGTTATTTTCTCTTAATAATTTAAAATGAGGCTTTAATTGAAGTAATATTTCTCTTATTTCTTCAATAGAAAGGTTTTCTTTTCTTATTTTTAAATAATCTTCTAAATTAATTAAAGGAAATTCAGTTATTATGTAAAAAAATTCATTTGTATTTATTTTTTCAATTATTGTAATTGTATTTTTTAATTGAAATTGTTTTATATAATTCTCTTGATTTAATGATTGATTGAAATACATTTTATATTTCATTTTATCAATTTCATATAATACAAAATAATTTCCTGTTTCATTGTTTTTTACTTTATAAACTGTTTCATAATTTCTAATACAAATTACATTGTCTTTTATATATTGATTCCAAATATTAATATTTGACATTTAAATTTTAAAAAAACAATTTAATAATTTTTACTACAACTTAAAATATATAAAAAATAAAAAATAAAACATAAAAACAAAAAAATTAAAACATAAAATAATAAAAAAAAATAACAAAAATAAATTAAAAAAAAAATGAAAACTGATAAAAAAGAAAAGAACATAGATTCAATATTAAAAGTAACAAAAAATGTAATTCAAAGTACAAGAAATTACAACAATTATTACATAAATCAAAAAGATAATTTTTATATAGACCAACTTCCTTTATTAACATCACCAAATTCAGTAAATCATTCAATTTCAGAAGAAATGACAAGAGATGAAGATTATAAAACAATTCGTAAGGCACATATTAGATCAAACAAAATACCAAAATTATGTCCTTTATATAATGAAAAGGGAGAACTTTTAAAAAAAGTTGCTCCTTCTTCAAAAATTAATATAAGAAATTTATATTTAAATCAATTGAATATAAAAGATATATTAGCAATTGATCCTTTTTTTATTCATCAAAGATATAAATATTATGGTACTCTTGGAAATGCTTTTGAAGAATTTTTAAGAGATATTTTTTTTGGGAAAAAATATAGTGATTTAATATATGATGAAAAAGAAATCTTTGATAATGATAATTATTTAAAGTATATTAATGAAAAAATTGAAGAGTTGAAAAATGAAAATAATATTGATGAAAATACTCTTTTAGAATGTAATTATTTATTTTGGAAAAATAAAAAAAAAATGAATATAAGTATTAATTCTTTAAATATTTCATTTGAAGAAGTAAATAAAGAACAATCAAATAATAAAAAATTTGAAGTTTCATTACCTTTTTCTTTATTGCCTATTTTTTATGTTAAAGATGAAGAAATTTTTAAAAAAATTTTAAGTTCTTTTCTTAAATTTGATGAACAATATGAAAAAGCAGAATTAAATTATGAAAATATTTATATTTATTTAAGAAAGAATGATAATTTTACTGAAAATAAAATTGAAAATGTAATAAATGATATTGAAGAATTACAAAAAGATAATTTAAATAATAGTTTAGATGAAATAATAAATGAACAAAAAGAAAATGAAATTTATTTAACTGAACCTCAAAATCAAAAAATAAATAATCAAAATAATAATCAAAATAATAATACAAATAATATAGATAATATGGATGAAGAGGATGAATATAAAAAAAATACTTATAATATTTATCCTTTTGTATTGAAAAGTTCAAATTTTTTAAAATATAATTCTTTTCAATTTTTTTGGTCAACTCCAAATGGTAAATTATTTAAAGTTCTTATTAATCTTCCATTAATTAATTTTACAATACCTTCAAATTCAATTAAAGTTCAACAATTTTTAGATCATAAATTATTATTTTATATTATGGAAAAAAATTTTGAAAATTGGGATTTTTATATTGTAAATTATTTAGCAAGTTTTAAAAGATTTAGAATTTTATTAGAGAATTTAGCATCTCATATTCCAATTAATTTTGTTCAATTTTATTTAAAAACTCCAAGAATAAAATTTTACTCTTTTAATAATTGGGAATTAGCAAATCTTTATACAAATGATAAAAGAATAAATTCATTATTAGTTTTTAAACCAATTTATGCTTATGTAACAATAATTAATAATAATTTCTATTGGATGGATAAATATATTATTCACTTTAATTTTGATCAAATGATTAAATTTTTTAAAATAGAAAAGTATTTAAATAAAGTATTATTCTTTATAAAATTTTTAGATATTTATTATGAAGATAACACAGTAAATTACAATTATGAAGAATTAGATAATTTCAATGTAGAAAATTGGGTAAATGATGTAAAAAAATTTAATATAGGAGAATATTTTAATGAAAATGAGGAGAAAAATGATAAAAAAGAAATAGAATTTTTAGGAAATACACCAAATATAAGAATAAAAATAGAAATAAAAGAATCTCGAGTAATAACAACAGAAATAGAACATGGAAAAGATGAGAAAAAATGTTATTTTATTCCATATGATATTCAAAAAGAATTATCAGAAGAAAATTTTTTTAATTGGTCATTTATAATACCAAAAATAATATCAAAAGAAAATGAATATGTTCCAGGACAACCAGTAGTAATTCAACCAAAAAAAAAATTAAAAAGTAAAACTTTATATGAACCAAGTCCAAGAACTTCATATGTTCAAAAATCATTTACTAAAACAAAAGAAAATGATGATAAAATTAAATTAAAATTGAAAAATTATATTCCACCTATTATGAGTAAAGTTAGATATATTATTGAAAATTTACCTCATGAAAATAGAAAAGATGAAGTTATTGAAGTTTCAAAAAGTAATAAAATGTTTGATATTATGAAAGGAAAAAAAGGTGTTAAATTTACTGAAGAAGAAATGCAACTTCCTATTATTAATAGAATGAAAGTTGTAATTTATTCTGATGATGAAAAAAAGTAAATTTTAGTATTTTTTTTTGTTGTTTTTATTAATTTTGTTATGATTTTAATTATTTATTTTAAAAATAGAATTTTTTTTTTTTATATTTATTAATTTTTTTTTTAATTGATTTATTTAGTAAAGAATATGGATTTATTTACTAATAGAATATTATCAAATAAAGTTAAATTAAAAATTAAAGTATTTAACGAAAATAAAATTTCCAATTCTAAAAATAAAAAATTTCCTTCATTAAGACCATCTTCATCAAAATATATTTTAAAAAAGAAATCACATTCTTTCGGAAAAAATATTAATGAAAATTTTGAAAATAAAAATAATCAAATAATAGAAATTATAAAAAAAGATTATGAAAAAGAAAATAAAGAACTTAAATTAAAACTTGAAATATTACAAAAAGAAATAATAAATTTAAAACAAGAAAATGATGAATTAAAAAGAAAATATGAAGAATATATTCCAACAAATAAAAAGAAAAAATTATTAATTCAAAATAAAAAAGTTAAATTTAATTCATTTCATAGTTTTTATTCTATTAATTCAACAATAATAAAAAATGATTCAAAAATTAATTCAGAACAAAATAGAAAAACAGAAATTAAAAATTCATTTGATAATAATATACCACCAGTATTGAATTCTATTGAAAATAATATTGAAAAAGATAGTAAATTTAAAATATACAAAAATAGAGAAATGCCTTCTTTTGATAAATCTTCAAAAAGTTATTTTAATATTAATGAAGTTGTTAATAATTGTTTTAATAAAAATTCTTTTATGAAAATGGAATATATTAAAAAAAGAGTAATAAATTTATTGGAAAATTATAATATTCTTCTTAGAGATTGTGAAAAATAATTTATTTATAAAATTGAATTTAATTTTATTTATTTCAAAAAAATTTAAATTTAATATAAAAAACATATATTTAATTTAAATATACCTATATATTCAATATTTACACAAATTATTATAAAAAAAAAGAAAATAATTTTAATTTTTTATTTGATTTAAAAAATTGTTTTATGGATAATGAAAAAGATTTAAGATTAATTAAAGAAATTAATAATATATCTAAAAAAATAAATGAAGAAAAAAAAGAAAACTTAAATAACAATTCATTGACAATAAGAATTACAATTTTTGGAGAAGAAAAATGTGGAAAAAGTAGTTTAATAAATTGTTTTTTAAATAATAGTTTTTCATCAGAAAAAGAAGATACAATAATTAATATATATGCAAAAAAAATAATAATAAATGGTTTTAATGTAAATTTAGTAATAACAGAATTAAGTAATGATCCTTCTGATTCAATAATTTTTAATGAAATAATTTGTGAATCTCATATAATTTTTTTATGTCATACTATAGATAATGAAGGAAAAATAAATGAAAGTTTTATTGATGAATATTTAAATAATATTAATAATATAAATGAAAAAATTCCAATATTTATTGTTGAATGTAAATTTGATTTAATTACAAATAAATTAATTGATTCTTTAAAAATTTATAAAAATAATAATGAAAAAACTAATTCTGGTAATGAAATAAATAAATTTATTGATTTGAAAAGAAATAAAAGTGGGAAAAATATTTGTGGTTATTATATTACTAGTTCATTATTAAATTTAAATATTCTAAATCTTTTTAATGATGCAATTAAAACTGTTTGTTTTCCTTATTTAGATTTAATATCAAAAATTGATAAAAACAATGAAGGAAATAAAAAGAAAAAAAATAAAAAAAATGATGAAGATGAAATATATAATATAATGAAAGTAGATGAAAATGGTTGTTTAATTATTTAAATTATCTTTTTTTTATAATATAAAAATTAGATTTTTCATATAATAATTTATTAAAGTAATACAATTAAGTTATAAATTATATTTATAAAAATAAAAAATCAAAATAAAAAAAAAATGAAGAATTTAAAAGCAATTTATCCAAATGATGTAGATTCACTTATAGATAGTTATCAAAGGAAAATAAATAGAAATTATAATTATAAATATATTAATAAAGAAGAAATTTTTCCAAAAATAAATATTAAATATTCAAAAAACTCTTTTAAAAAAAAACAAATTGAAATACCAATGTTTATGAATAGTACAACATCATTTTCTGGAAATAATAATAAAAAAAGATTTTTTTATTCAGAACCACCAATTAAAACAGATAAAAATGCAAAAACAAAAAGAAAATATAATCAAAAAGATTATTTATTAAGTATTAAATATTTAAGATTTTTAAAACAAGAAGATATTAATGATGATTATTTTGATAAAATTAATACTTCTGAAAATGATTCTGATGATGATGAAAAATATTTAATTGAAAAATTAAAAGCTAAAAATAAATTAAAAAATAAGTTAAAAGAAATAAGTTTTGAAAAACAATTAGAATTCTTAATGGAATTAGATAATATTCCTAAATCTTATATAGAAACAAATGCAAAAAAAATTGTTGATATAATACAAAAAAAAAAGAAATTTGATAACAAGAAAAATGATTTAATAATTCATAATATTTACTTTGATTATATTTTATTTAAGATATATCATCAAATTGAAATTAGAGATAAATACAATCAAAAAATTACTACTGAAAATGTTGTTAATTTATTACAAAGTGAAATAAAAAAAACTCAAGATAAAATTATAAATTATGTTCAAGAAGAAAGGAAAAAATTAGATCTTAAAAGACAAAATTCTTATGATACTATTGAAACAAGATATAATGATAATTATAATAATATAAGTAATTTTACTAATTATCAAATTAATAGTTTTAATAAAAATGATTATATTACTTTTATTAAATTAAAAAAAAAATATGGAAAAAAATTTAATATACAAAACTTAGAACAATTAGAAAATTTAAATATAGATGAAAGAAAAGATGAAATGGGAAAAATGGATCAATTAATTTTAGAACAATTTATAAAAAAAAAAGGAAAAGGAAATTTACGTACATTTAATAATATATATTCAAATGATATATATTCAAATAATAAATCACTCAATAATACAAAAATCACAGATTCAACTTTTGAAAAAATTGATGATACATCAAATAATATTTTTAATAGTAATACAAATAACTTTCTTAGATTAACAAAAAGGAATTTAGAAAAAAAAAAAGAAAATAAAGATAATTTAATGAATACATATAATTCTTTATTGTATCCTTCAAAAAATACTAATAAAAATAATAAAAAAGGAGAAAGTTGGTTAAGTAATCAAAATACTTTTACAAATAGTTTATTTGAAGATACAAAAAGAACTACTACAAATACTAATAATTATAGAACTGGAATGACTACTTATGATGAAAATTTTAAAGGAAAAACTAACGATAATAATTTTTATGTTGTTGATGATAATGAAGAATATGGAAAGAAAAAAAAACAAAGAAAATTAAATGATATTATTAAAGATAAAGTTTCTTTTAATGATGAGAAAAAAAGAAAAAAAAAGAAAAAAAAATTATTAGATGATGAAAATGAAGATAATGAAATTGAAAATGGAGATAATAATGAAGAAAATTTATATGGAGAAAAAGTATTAAAAAGAGGAAAAAGGAAACATAAAAAGAAGAAAAAAAAAGGGAAAAAAAATAAAGATGAAGATGAAGATGAAAGTGAAAGTGAAAATAATAATAATAATGAAAATCAAAATCAAAATGAAAATCAAATTGAATATGAAGACAATGAAGAAATAGAAAATAATGAATTACAAAATGAAATTATTGATGAAAATGGAAAAATAATCAAAAAAAAAAAAACTAAAAGTAAAAGTAAAAGTAGAAAGAAACTATTAAAAGTAGGAGAAAATGAAAATAATGAAAATATTAATTTAGATAATCTAAATGAAAATAATAATGGAGATATGAATGTAATAAATAATGAAAATAATAATAAAGATAATAATGAAGATATAATTAATGATGGAAATATAAATGTTCCAAAAATTAGAAATAGTAAAACACTCTCTCACGCAACAAATAGACGTAGATCTTCAAATTTAATTCAAATAAAAACAAGACCTTCTGAAATATTAAAATTCAAACCAAATGAAGAAGATAGTTCAAATTTAAATTCAGATGATGACGAAATATCACAAAATGAAAATATGCAATTAAAATAAGAAAAAAAAAAAAAAAAAAATAAAAAAAAAATAAAAAAAAAAAAAAAAAAAATAAAAAAAAATAAAAAAATAAAAATATGCAATTAAAATTAGAAAAAAAAAAAGAAAAAGGAAAATATAAAGATTTAGACAGAGAAAAAGAAAGAGAAAGAGAAAAAGAAAGAGAAAGAGAAAGAGAAAGAAAGAAAAAAATAGAAGAATATTTAAAAGCTCAAAAACAAAATGCAAAATTAAATTTGTCATTTAACCCATATTTTACAAATAAAAAACAATTATCATTAATAGAACAAAATGAATTTTTAAGAAAACTTTTTTTTAAAAGGCCAAAAAAATTAAATGAAAAATATGGAATATTTATAGATGAAAATGACAATTTAGAAAATAGAAAAGATGAAGAAATAATAAAAGAAAATAAAAAATTAATAAAAGTAGGAATGGGAATGGGAGATGAAGATTTACGTAAATTTATATTTGATAATACATATTTATTTAATAATAAAGGAAGTGCATATTATGATATTAAACAAGATATTTATAGTCTTTTAGAAACAGGTTATAATAAAAAAGAAGAAAGTAGTGAAAGTGATACTGAAAGAAAAAAACCTTTTATTAAAAAGAAAAAAAAGAAAAAGAAACCACCTAAACAATATGTATTTGAAAAAAGTGGTTTAAAATTAGTTTTAAATTTTGATTTAAATAAATTATATGATGAAGAAAGTGATGAAGAAGATGAAAATATTAAAAGAAAAAAAAGAATTGAAGAAGAAGAAGAAAGAAAAAAAGAAATGACTTATGAAGAAAGATTAAAAAGATTTTTTGATAAAATACAACAATTAAAAAATGATGAAGGATATGCTAATTTTGAAAAAGAATTAGATGAGTTAATTAAAGAACAAATTGAAGAAAGTGATATGGGAAAAAATAAAAAAAGAGAAGTTAATTTAAGAACTTTTACTGATAATTTAGAAGTGTTACAAAAAGAAAGATATAATAAAAGAATGTTAAGAGGTAATTTAATTTATAGATCTCCTTGTGAATTTGAAACATTAAAAAATAAATTGAATTAAATAATTTATTTCTATTGGCTCAATTATAATTCATATTTTTATTTATTTTTAAAATAATTTAATTTTTTGAAAAATAAAATAAAAAAATAATTAAAATTATTAACTTCAAAATATATAAATTGTTAGTAAATTAAAATTTATTTATTA
>JAEEGK010017118.1_pt1 | contig 15850 bp, 12 predicted proteins | sample 8958771 | NCBI WGS metagenome assembly JAEEGK01 (sample SAMN16246547, study PRJNA631951) | gut metagenome | biome: gut microbiome; feature: rumen; material: SC-attached | host: Bos | place: Iran: Karaj | collected 2018-10
GGTTTTGTCCGGGATCTGACCGTGGCCGAGATCGTGGGACAGTTTCTGGGCGCGGAAGCCTGGCACCGGCGGCAGTCCGGCGCGAAGGACGACCGTCTGCTCAGCAATATCGTGGTGATGGGGATGGGGGAGCCGCTTTCCAATTACGAGAACCTGATGCGGGCGCTCTCGATCATCAACGCTCCCTGGGGCGGTAATCTGGGAGCCCGCAAGATCACTATCAGTACCAGCGGTTTAGCGCCTCAGATCCGCCGTTTGGCCGGGGAGGAACCTCAATACCGGCTGGCCATTTCGCTCCACGCGGCGGAGGATGCCGTTCGCGACCAGATCATGCCTGTTAATCGCAAATATCCCCTGAATGAACTGCTGGCCGCCTGCGAAGCCTACCAGCGCGCCAAGGGCCGCATGATCTCCTTTGAGTACATACTGATAGACCGGCTCAACGACACTCCGCGCCAGTGCGATCTGCTGGCCGGGATCGCGCGCCGGTTCCATGCCCATGTCAACCTGATCCCCTTCAACAAGGTGGATGGGTGCGCCTTTCGCTGCCCGCCGCCGGATGTGATCCAGGGCTTCTTTGCTCATCTCCAGAAACGCGGTATCTCCGTCACATTGAGACAAAAAAAAGGCGGCGATATAAACGCCGCCTGTGGTCAATTGAGATTGAGAAAAATGGGAGAGGGCGAACTCTCCCGATAAATTAGAACTTCAGACCGATAGAGGAAACCAGCTGCAGATCATTGTGATCAACGCCGGCCGCCGGACGAGAATCATACTTCTCGATCAGCGTGAAGTTAAAGGTCATATTCTTATAGAATCCCCAGGAAAGACCCGTCTCAAAGGTGATGCGATAGACGTTCCAGTCGTTCGCCTTCGGGCTGTAGGTCAGCTTCTCCAGGAATTTCAGATCTTTCACGATCTCCCAGGTCAGGCTCTCGCCCAGGTCCACATACAGACCATTACGTGCGCCTTCATTGGAGTAGTGATAACTCTGATGAGACACACCGGCCGAGGCATCGAACACGACATTGTCTTTCTTCAGGATGTGGTAACCCAGACCGCCGCCGATCGTGTAGTAGTAATCGATATTGCGGATGGTGTCATAACCGCCGGTCGGTTCACCGTAAAGGAACAGTTTGTCCTGAATGGCATCAAATTCCAGACGATAAGAGGTATCCAGCTTATCCGCGGAAACTACACCCTTGTTCTTGCCGTAGGTCAGCTTGCCGTCCCACAGACTCTTCCAGCGTTCCACACCGTGGCTCGCTTTCACGCGGCCGTAGTAGTTCATATAATCGCTGGCACCGTAACCGGCATCCATACCGAGTTGGACTTCACCGGTCAGATTGGAGAAAAACTTGCCCAGGAAAGTGTCGGGTATTTTCTTGGCTTCTTCCACTTCAGCATCAGCTGCTTCAGCGGCTTTTTCCGCTTCTGCTTTCGCGGCTTTCTCGGCCTCAGCGGCGATTTCTTCCGGAGAAGGAAGGGGAGATTGCTTGGTGATTTGATCCAGAGGCAGTGTCAAAGTGCCGCCGAACGGAGTCAAAACGACCATGTTTGTTTCTGATTGAGATTGAACAGTTGCTGTGATCCGATCGCCATTCTTTAATTCAAAGATTTGCGGAACAGCATCTTCTGCTAAAACAGAAGCCGCTCCTGTAAGGATCCCGGCCAGCACTAAAACTTTCAAATAAGACTGCATAAGTAATCAATTTTGTTTAAGACACACGCTTAAGCAACTAAGCCACTTCCAGACTGAGAAAAAAAAGGCAAAAAATCAAGCTTTTTTTTAAAATCCGCATAGCCCTCGCATTGCCTCAAAAGTAAGCGCACCGAAAAAAAAGAAAGGAGAGCAAACGGGTTGCTCTCCTCTGGCGTTACCTCCTTGGAAAGGGGGGTGTCGGTTTAGCGGTTGATGTCGCTTACCAGTTCAGGTCGATCACGATGGGGCCAAGTCTCACCAGGACCCAGTTCCCGCCGTTCAGTTCCCACTGATACCCGATCGGGGCGGGCTGCACCGGCGGAGGGGGCGGCGGAGGCGGTACCGGAGCCACGATGATCGGTGCCGGAACAGGGATCACTCTGGGCGGCATGGGTGCCGGACGCGGAGCCACATGGTGGTGATGATGAGGCGGCATCGGAGCCGGAGCCGGATGGTGATGGAATCCGGGCTGAGGTCCGCGAGGGCCATGGTGTCCCGGTCCCTGAGGTCCATGTCCGGGGCCTCTGTTTTCGGGCTGATGCATTGCTGCTGCTTTCGGAGCTTCCTTGGCACCTTTGGCTTCCACCATTGCCGGGGCGATTGCGAACGCGGCCACCAGCAGAGCTGCCAGGATCATGTTTTTTCCAAATAAATTCTTCTTCATCTTATTACCTTTCTCTTTAAGGTTTTTCAATTTCCGGGAGAGTTGGAGCTTTTCGACCGATCGAAGGCCCCCTCGCCCGCACACCATATTAGACGCCGGGGATGATATTTTATTCAACATACCAGTAGGTAATTTACTTACTTTTCATTCTTTTTTAATATAAATTTATTAGGATGAAGCGGATATAAAATGAAAAATTTGTGTTTTCGATAAAAAGAACTAAGTGTATATATCGATAAATAATTGTTTAAAAATAAGATATACTGTAGAAATATACAACTCACTCATCTCAGTCTTGAAAGGGCGGCAAATAAATTCTCATTTACTTCCTTGCGTGTTTGATATATCGAAACAAGTAAAAAAGCAGCAACGGATACAAACCAGCTATCAGTGCATGGAATATCCCGCCCATTTCCATATAATGATGTGTGGTGTATTGAATATAAAATACTCCTGCAGCGGCTAGAAGAACTGATATCCAATAAACAATTTTGGGACTTTCGATTTTGTACGCCAATATGACCGCCAATATCATCCAGCACAGCAGTATCATCCAATCCGTATCTATGAACGCTAAAATCATATCGTCCTCTTTTTTCAAAAACTATTTCACATTACACTGTCACAAAATCCCTTTTATTGAAAAAAGAAAGAAACATCTGTCAAAATGTTCTATTGAGAATCTTATGGAAATAATGAGAAAGATGTCAACTGTTTTTTGGAAGTTTTTGAGCGTTTTCTTTCATAAATTGTCGAACAGTTTTGAATCGCTCTTGCTATTAGGAGAGAGAATTGAGATAATTTGCGCGTCTTATGGGACATGTTAAATTGTTCATACCGGGACCGATCGAAGTCAGCGCGAAAACACTTGCTGCTTTCGCCAAACCCGTTATCGGCCATCGCAGCCAGGCGTTCAAGGACTTATATGCCAAGATACAGCCTCGTTTACAACAACTGTTTTACACAAAACAGCCTGTTTTCATCAGCACTTCCTCCGCGTGGGGAGTGATGGAAGGTTCCATCCGCAACCTGGTCAATAAAAAGGTACTCTGCTGCGGTAACGGCGCTTTCTCCGACAAGTGGTTAGACGTTTCCCTGCGCTGCGGCAAGGAAGCGGAAGCTCTGACTGTGGACTGGGGTTCTCCCGTTCGCGGTGCCGCCATCGAGGAAAAACTGGCTACCGGCGAATTTGATACTGTTACTTTTATTCATAATGAGACCTCCACAGGCACACAATCCCCGCTGGCCGAGATCTCCGCGGTCAAGAAGAAATATCCCAACGTGATGTTCATCGTGGATACGGTCAGCTCGATGAGCGGCCAGAAGATCCCCGTGGACGATCTGGGCTTTGACGTGGTGCTGTGCGGTGTGCAGAAGGCATTCGCTCTGCCTCCGGGAATGGCTCTCTTTACCGTGTCCGAGGCCGCTTTCGAGCGTGCCGCTTCCGTGAAGGGTCGCGGTTACTATTTCGATTTCCTGGAGTTCAAGAAGAACGGCGACAAGAGCATGACGCCGAGCACTCCGGTGATCAACCACGTTTACGCGCTGGAATCCAAGCTGGATGAGATCTTCACCGAAGGACTGGATGCCCGTTTTGCCCGTCACCAGAAGCTGGCCGATATGACCCGCGGCTGGGCGCTGAAACACGGCTTTACACTCTTCCCGGATGAAGGTTATGAATCCGTGACACTGACCTGTGTCAATAACGGAGCACGTCCGGAAAAAGGCGGCCGCATCATTGATGTGGAGAAGTTTGTGAAACTGGTCAAAGCCGAAGGTTTCCTGATCAACGGCGGTTACGGCAAGATCAAAGGAACCACTTTCCGTGTTTCCAACATGGGTGATGAAACCCCCGAAACAATGAATGAGCTTTTTGCCGCAATGGACAAAGCCATTGCGCAGCTCTAAAGAACTTGTTAGTATGAACCGGATCACTGCTCCGTGAGGAGCCGGGATCCGGTTTGTTTTTTATAACATTCTGTTCAGAAGTAGATTAAAGTGAAAACGCTTCATCTGTATCTTTTGCGGCAATGCCTGGCTACCCTGTGCATGACGGTGATGGTTTTCACGTTCGTCCTGATCGCGGGCAATCTGCTGAAAGAGGTTCTGGGGCTGCTTGTTTCTGGACAAGTTTCTCTGTTTCTGGTCATTAAGTCACTGCTGCTGCTCATTCCCTGGGTGATGGCGTTCGCGCTGCCGATCTCGATGCTGATGTCCGGTCTGATGGTGTTCGGACGGTTCAGCGCCGATCAGGAATACACCGCAGCACGGTCAGCCGGGATCAGTCTGCTGAGTCTGGTCTCGCCGGTGCTGGTGCTGGCACTGCTGATGACAGGTGTCTGCGCCTGGTTCAATCTAAAGATATCCCCCAGTTCACGAGTGGCTTATAAACAGATTTTCGCGGAACAGCTGACCAATCTGGCCACTTTTATCCCTGAAGGACGCTATATCGACTTTACCGATGAATTCGTCTTGTACGTCTCCAAGGTGCGCGGCAATAATCTCTTCAATATCCGTTTCTATCAATTTTCCAAAGGTCAAAAGATGCTGGATGTGTTCGCCAAATCCGGTCAGTTGATCCACGAGGAAGGCGATGACACCATCCGGCTAATGCTGAACGAGGCACGTGTGCTGACACGGGTCAGCGGCGTGGAGGATGTGCTGGAAGAGGTGGAATCAGCCGAGAAAAAGGCGGATCCAGAGGAAAAAGCCGCATCGTTTGAAAATGAATGGCTGCCGCTTTACCTGGAGGAGTATGAAACCGAGGATATCCCCCTGAACATCCGCGCTCCACGCAAGGCCGACATCAGCGATATGACTTTGAGCCAAATGCTGGCAGGGCTGAAGGAGGCGCGTGAAAAAGGTATGGATATACGTCCTTACATCAAGGAGATCCATCATCAGACGGCTTTCTCCTTTGCCTGCATCAGTTTTATCCTGGTGGCGATCCCGCTCAGTCTGAAGACTCAGCGGCGCGAGACCAATATCAGCCTGGCCATGGCGCTGATCGTCCTGCTGATCTATTACAGTTTTTTCATCCTGGGGGACGCGCTGGTGGAGACCGGCGATCCGGCTCTGCACTTGTGGATCCTCTACTGGATACCCAATTTTCTGTTCCAGTCCGTCGGGCTGTTCCTGCTTTGGAAGGCCAACCGCGGCATCGGATAACACCTTAAGCGTCATCAATATGTTTCATCACAATGGGCACTGATAAGATTTTCTTTATTATCGCGATACTCGGCTACGGGGTCACGGCAGCCTATTCCGTCCGTTTGTGGAGGAACCGGTTCCGCCACGATCTTCTGCCATGGGGTGCCATTCCGTTGATCGCTTTCGCGGCGCATACCCTGGCGCTGATCCTGCGCGGATTCTCTCTGAGTTCCTGTCCGATCCATAATCTGTTCGAGGCGTGCATGTTCATTGGATGGACGCTTTCGCTGGGATCGGCCATCGCGCTTTTCTTTTCCAAACTCCGTTTTCTGACGACTTTCCTTTCTCCGCTTTTGTTCCTGCTGGGCTTGTTCTCTCTGATCCCGGCACTGGATCAGCCCCGTGTGGTCCCGCTGCCTCAATGGGTCAGTCTGCACGCGACTTTCGCTTTTCTGGCCTATGGAGCCTACGGGATCGCTTCCTCCACGGCCGCCATGTATCTGATCCAGCACCGAGGCCTGAAAAAGAAACAGCTCCCCGCGCTTACACGCATCCTACCGCCGGTGCAGAGGATCCGCGCCTTTGCCTACGGGATGCTGCTGACAGGAACACTGTTCCTGACGATCGGTTTGTGTGTCGGCATCCGCGGACATTATCAGGAGACCGGCATCTGGATCGGCGGCGACATCAAGATCTTCTGGGCACTGGCGCTGTGGGTCTATTTTTCCCTGCTGCTGACGATCCAGCGCTGGGCACACCTGCGCGGCCCTGCCATGGCCTGGTGCATCCTGTGCGGATTCATTTTCATCATGCTCACTTTCTGGGCAACGTCCTTCCTGTCGCCCACTCACAGAAACCGTCCGGCTAAACCGGTTCAGGAAGAGCGCATTTTCATCCCGATGGAGAGGAACGAGGAGGTCATCCGGATATGATCGCGCATCTGGGATTGAATCACAAGACCGCTCCGGTCCATGTACGGGAACGCTTTGCCTTTGATGTGTTCGATACGATCGAGACTCTGACCGCTCTGTTCAAAAACAGCCTGGCCGAGGAGGGTATCTTGATCTCGACCTGCAACCGGGTGGAGCTTTACATCGCAGGGGATCAGGTCAATCATGATTCCATGCGGCCGCTGCTCCAATTTCTGGCACGATCCCGCTCCATCGAATACACGGACGACCTGGAGCAGTGCTTCTACTTCAACACGGACGCAGAAACGCTCCAGCATCTGTTTCATGTGGTTTCCGGTCTGGATTCCATGGCGCTGGGCGAAACGGAGATCCTGGGCCAGGTCAAGAACGCTTACGATCTGGCGCTGAAGAATCACTTTAGCGGCCGCCGTCTGAACAAAGCCTTCCAGGAAGCCTTCCGCACTGCCAAATACATCCGCTCGCAGACCGACATCCAGCGCGGACATATCTCCGTGGCCAACGTGGCTGTGGAGCTGGCAGGAAAGATTTTTGACGATCTGGATCATTGCCACGTTCTGGTCATCGGTGCCGGCGACACCTCCGAGAAAACCGCCAAGGCCATCCTCTCCCGCGGTGCCAAACAGCTCACTATTGCCAACCGCACCCTGGAGCGCTCACAGGCTCTGGCTGAACGGCTGGGCGGCCACGCGGTGGAGTTTGAAAACTGGACCGCGACGATCCCGGACGCGGACATCATCATTTCCAGCACATCCGCGCCGGGCTATGTGATCACCTTCCCCATGATCCGGGAATATATGCGCGGCCGCGCCCAGCAGCCTCTGCTGCTGATAGATATCGCCGTGCCTCGTGACATCGATCCGGACATCGACCGGCTGGACAGCGTCTATCTGTACAACATTGATGATCTGGAAACGATCGCCGGTGAATCCCGCCGCCAGCGCGAGACTCAGGTCCAGCTTTGCCAAAACCTGATCGACCGGCGTGTGAGTGAATTTTTTGATGCGATGCAGAAAGACCGCGAATACCGTAACAAAATGCACCTTCCTTCTTCGGGGACACAGCCATGCTGAAAGCCGACACCACCCCCAAACGCAAGATCGTCCTGGCCACACGCGGCAGTCCGCTGGCGCTGGCTCAGACTCACCGGGTGCTGAACACCTGCGCACACGCTTTTCCCCATCTGCGCTTTGAGATCCGCGTCATCAAGACCACCGGCGACAAGCTGCAAACGGCTTCGCTGGCTCACACGGATCAGGACTCTTTACCCTCTCCCACGGCCAAGGGACTTTTTACTAAAGAACTGGAGAACGCCCTGATGGAGAAATCGGCTGATATGGCCGTTCACTCCCTTAAAGATCTGCCCACGGAGCTGCCCGAAGATCTCATTCTGGGCGGCGTGCTAAGACGAGCTGACGCTCATGACCTGCTGATCTACCGCTCTCAAGCTCTGGCCGAAAAACTCCAGAGCGCCGTCACCGACTGGGCTCCCGGCATCAAAAGCTATCGCGGCTTCAAGCGCGGTCTGAGGATCAAAGACCTGCCCCAAGGCGCGACGATCGCCTCCAGCAGTACCCGGCGGCAGGTGCAGATCCAGCATCTGCGCCCCGACATCCGGGTCATCCCCATCCGCGGCAATGTGGGCACACGCATCCGCAAACTGAAGGAACATCCGGAGATCGATGCCACGCTCCTGGCCGCCGCCGGACTGGAACGGCTGGAATATCATCTGTTCCCCGACGGGCATTTTACCGCTCCGAAAACCGGCAGCGATCCCGCCGCGGCTCAGGCGGAACTGGACGGCATCCTCGGCTCCGTTCTGGAAATGGAAGAGATGCTCCCCTGTGTCGGTCAGGCCGCCATCGGTATCGAGATCCGTGCCGACGATCCACTGGTCAACGAGATATGCCGCGCCGTCAGTCATCCCAACACGGCGATCTGCGTGGCCGCTGAACGGGAATTCCTGCGCGCTCAGGGCGGCGGCTGTCAAAGCCCCGTGGCCGCGTATGCCAAAATCATCGGTCACCGTCTGCAAATGCGGGCCGTCTCCTTCCGGATCACTCCGCCCCGCTGGATCACCGTGGAAGGGAAGCTCACCGAAGCCGAACAACTCGGACGCGAAGCCGCCCGCCAGCTTGAAAAATCATAAAACCCTTTAACCCAAAATCGCCATTAGCAAATAAAAAATTCTGAAATCACACATCTGGATTTTTTATTGATGAACTCTGTCACCTCTTTTCAAAAAAAATTAAAAATTTTTTACATCCAAAACTTATTTATCATCAACATATTATAAATATCTCTAAAAAATATTTAAAAAAAATTTAAAAAAATGTTGCATTCATTCCTGAAAATGATACACTTTTTTCCAGATTGAGAGCCGCACGGCTAACAATCAATCACGGCACCCCAAGTAACGTTGATTGATGTGCGGATGTTCTTTTATAATTTCCCTGGGTCGGGGCACACAACGGTCCGGGGGGTTCCCATCGGAGATCTACAAGAGTGTGTTTAATTCGTAAATTCCCCGGGCTTCTGGGTCATCCTCTGATCTAAGGAGCCCGGTTTTTTGTCTCCATCTCTCATCTGCTACCTCTGCTTTTTCGGTTCGCTCCCATTTTTTTCGCCCGGTCTGTACATTTGTGTCAAAGTGTTATACACTTGAGGCGCACGCCGTTTCCACAGGCGTGACTACAAAAAACTTTTCTTCAGACCGGGTCGTTTATTGTCATGGGAATTGAAATCATCAACACAGGCAGCGAGCTTATGATCGGACGGGTATTGAATACCCATTCACAATGGCTTTGCGCGCAGCTGGATTCTCTGGGTTATACCGTTTCACGTCAGGTGACTGTCAATGATGACGGCTCCTCGATCGTCAATGCCGTCAAGGAAGCTCTGAGCCGTTCGGAAATGGTACTTGTGACCGGCGGTCTGGGACCGACTACTGACGACCTGACCCGTCCATTGATCGCCCGGCTGTTCGGCCGCCGACTCCTGACAGATGGCTCCACCCTGGAGCGCATCCGGGGATTTTTCGCTAAACGCGGCATGTCTGTCCCCTTCCACTGCGAGATCCAGGCCCAGTACCCGGAAGGCGCGCTGATCATCCCCAATGACTACGGCACCGCACCGGGACTGCTGATCGAACTGGAACAGAACCCCTTCCGCTCAAAGATCGGAAAAGCCGTCCTGATCCTGCTGCCGGGACCGCCGCGGGAACTGCGTCCCATGTTCACGGAACGGGTGATCCCGCTGCTGCGTGAGAAAATGCCTCCGGCTGAAAATTATGTCAGTCTGACCCTGAAGACCGCCTGCACCGGCGAGTCCACCATCGAACGGCAGGTGGCTCCCGCGCTGGAAGAACTGGTCCGCCAGGGGCTGGAGATCGGCTACTGCGCCCGTGTAGGCGAGGTGGAACTGAGGCTGAGCGCACACGGCAGTCAGGCCCAACAGATCGTGGATCAGGCCGAAACCATCTCACGCGCCGCGCTGGGAGAGATCATCTTCGGCACCGGCAGCGAAAAACTGGAACAGACCGTCGTGCGCCTCTTGAGCGAACGGCATCAAACCCTGAGTACCGCGGAGAGTTGCACCGGGGGCTTCATCGCACACCGGATCACAAATGTTCCCGGAGCGTCTGAAATCTTTATGGGCAGCTGTGTGACTTATTCCAACGAAGCGAAAATAAACCTGCTGGGTGTCCGGCCCGAAACGCTGAACCAGTACGGAGCCGTCAGCGAGCAGACCGCCTGTGAGATGGCTGAGGGACTGCGCCGCCGGATGAACACGGATTACGCGGTCTCGGCCACAGGCATCGCCGGTCCCGGCGGAGGAACTCCCGAAAAACCGGTGGGCACGGTCTATATCGGGCTGTCCACCTCACAAAAGACCGAAGCCCAGAAACAGGTTTACAACTATGACCGGGAAGCCTTTAAAACGGCCGTCTCGCAATTCGCGCTGGACTGGATCAGACGCACCATTCTGACCCTGCCACAATAACACTTTCAAACAATATGGATCCTAAAAAACTTTTCAACAACCGTCTTTCCACCTATCTGCAGGCCGGCATCAACAGTCTTCCCGAAGAAAGCCTGGACGAGATCCGCCGCTTCATCACCAAGTCCCTGCACCGCTACGGCGGCTTCTACGGTCACGGCAGCAGCGCGGATCTGTACTACACCACCTTTGGTCTGTATTGCGCCATTGCCTTGAATATCACCGCAGATTGGGAGCCGACACGCGACTTTCTGGCCCGCTATGAAGAAGGTGAAGAACTGGATCTGGTGCATCTGCTCTGTCTGGTGCGCTGCTGGAAAATGCTGGAATTCGTTACAGGCGGCACGGTGAAAGACCCCTTCCCCGGTCCCGTGCTGGAAAAAATACTGGAACCCTTTCTGGCAGAGGAAGGCGGATTCAATAAGGGCATCGGCCGCCAGCGCGGCACTATCTTTGAAACCTTTCTGGCCGTGATGGCATTGGATGAACACGGATGCAAACTGCCCCCTCAAGAAGATGTCACTTTCATCATTCAGGAAATGAAGACCCGCTGGGGCGGTTACGCCAACCATCGGGGACTGCGGATCGGTGTCACCTCCGTGACCGCGGCAGTCATCACCCTGCTTCACCGCTACGGACTGAACAGCCAGGCTCAGGAGGCCGGTCAGTGGATACTCAAACAAATGCACGAAAAAGGCGGTCTGAAAGTCAACGAGCTTTCCGTGATACCGGATCTGACCTCCACCGCGACCGCGCTGATGGCGATGGATCTGCTGGGACTGGACTACAGCGAAGAATGGCGGCAGAATACGCTGGACTTCATCGGCTCACTCTGGAGCGGAGACGGCGGTTTCTGCGGACATATCGTAGATAAACGCTCAGATCTGGAGTACACTTTTTACGCGCTGATCGTTCTGGGGATCCTCCAGGGGAATTCCCGGCAATCCTCTCTTCTGACTCCGGCAGAACGCTAGATCCCTTTGGCCAGAACGGCCGCGCCGGTAATGCCGGCATTGTCGCCCAGTTTGGTGGCGATCACCTTGAATGTCGGCGGTATCCCCGGAAAAGCGTATTCATGGGCCACTTTGTCGATGACGGGCATCATCCGGTCTTCCAAAGCATCAATAACACCACCGCCCAGAACAACGACATCCGGATTGAGCAGATTGACCACATTGGCCACGGCGATCCCGGTATAATGAGCCGCTTCGTCAACGAGCCTCGCCACGCATTTATCCCCGCGGCGGATAGCCTTTTCCAAATCACCGCTGCGCAGATTTTCCAGATCCTTGTCCGCCAGCTGAGTTTCCTCGCCGTTTTGGATGGCGATACCGAGCTTGCGGAAGATGGAGCTTCGGCTGGCAAACAGCTCAAAACAGCCGCGGTTACCGCAGTTGCACAGTTCTCCGTTCACATCCAGCACCGTATGGCCGATCTCCCCGGCGATCAGGTTCGTTCCGCGATAAAGCTGACGATTCAGGATCAGCCCGGCACCAACTCCCGTTCCCAGGAAAATGCCGACCATGTTTACCGGTTTGGCCTTTAATTCACGATGATAGATGCCCCAGGCAGCCACATTGCAGTCATTTTCCACAGCCACAGGGATCTGCATGACCTTTTCAAGCTGTTTTTTGAGAGGAACGTCTTTCCAGCCCAGATTCCCGGCAAAAATGACATTGCCATTGGAACCAATCGAGCCCGGAGTCCCGATCCCCAGACTGGCAATGGCCTCTTTCTTGATGTCGAAGTCATCCACCAGATCCATGGCGCAACGGGCGATCCTCTCGACCACCGAAGTAAAACCGCGTTCAGGCTTGGTGCGCATTTTATTGCGTCCGATCAGGTTCAGTTCCTCATCGAACAGTCCGGCCAGTATCTTGGAGCCTCCCAGATCGATCCCTATGTAATACTTCTGCATAGTTAAGAATGGGTTGTCTTTCTGTTGGAGAGCAGTTTCTGGACCTCTTTCTTGAGAATGGCGTGAACCACATCCACACTGTGGTTCGCGTCCACGATGGTGAAGTGATAAGTCTTTTGCAGCTCACGGTACTTCTCCATCATCAGCTGCTGGAACTTGGAAAAACTGTCGAACCAGTCCTGGCTGAGACCCAGATCCATGCCGCTTTCCCAGTAGTCCAGCGAGTGACTTTTGAGGAAATTGCGCTCGATCAGCTTTTCAGTGGATACATTCAAATAAAAAACGGCATCGGGTTCCAGGGCGATCCCGTAGAGGTTCTTGACCCATTCAGGATTCATCCCGCGAACCAGATCGCGCGCCATCAAAGTGTAAATATAACGATCGGCCAGGACCATACGGCCCGCGCGCAAAGCCGGCAGGATGACATTCTCCAGCTGGTCGGCAAAATCAGTCGCGTAGAAGAGGCTCATCGTTCTGTGGCTGAGCCGGTTGCTGTTCTTGGCCAGCTGCAGTTCCTCACTGACCAGCGTGGAGCGCTTCAGTCCCACCTGCACCGTCGCGTGACCGCTGCCTTCCAGCCAGTCCACCAGTTTGGCGATCTGAGTGGAACGCCCGGAACCATCGGCACCTTCCACAACGATCAGCTTACCTTTCAAAGAGTTCAGATCCACACCGGGGATGCCGGCTCCGTAGAATTTCCGTTCCGTTTCCGTCAGCAGCTGGATATTGGTGTAAGAGGCATATCTTTCACGATCTCCGGAAAGTCTTTTTCCCATGACCTTGCGGGTCAGACTCCGTTTGACGGCTAATTTCTTCACTGTTTTCTTCCGTGTTTTCATCTCCGAATCTCCTATTTAGGCAGTGCATACCGGCTCAGATCCAGCTGACTGGCAACCAGTTTCCGAACCTCTGACTGTTGTTTTTCGATAGAACCGTTCGCATCTATCACGGTGAAACCGAACTCGTCCTTCATCTCGACATACTTCTCCAGCATCCTGCCCTGGAAGATTTTAAAGCTCTCCTCACGGGTCGGCGCCAGATGCAGATCCATCCCGGCCTCGAAGAACTTCAGTTCCGGCCGTCCGGAAAGGATGCGTCCCAGAGAAACCTCCAGATCCGCCTTGAACAGGAACGTCAGATCCGGTTTGACGGCAAAGCTGTACAGCTCATGCACCCAGTCCGGGTCGCAGCCGCGGACAGTGTCTCTCACGTAAGCGGTAAACACATATCTGTCGCACAGAACGATATAACCGGCCTTGAGCATGGGAGCCAGCTGGCGGTCATAGCGGTCGGCAAAGTCTGTCGCGTGGATCAGACTGAAAGTCGTGGGAGTGAGCAGCTCCTTCTTTTTACCTTTGGAAGTGGCGCTCTTGACCAGCTCCGAAGAGTTCCATTGACTGAAAAAGACCTTCAGTCTCTGGGACTCCAGCCAACGGCGCAAAAGCTGGATCTGGGTACTCTTACCGGAACCGTCCACGCCTTCCACCGCGATTAATTTTCCTTTAAATTCTGTTTTAGCCACAATAACCTCAACAACTGCCTCCAAGGTACACTCAAAACAGACGGAAGTAAATACAAAATCGCCCGTACAAAACTCATTTTCTGAAGTCTTTGAACTTGTTCAGGGGACTTGTTTCAAGTAGGATTGAGGCACTGTTGAAATCAGGAACAGTGCCTGACCATTCAAAAACAATGAGCAGTAAAATAAATACAATCAACAATAACTTCATCGCCCTGGGGATCGAAGGGGGCGGAACCCATACTGTTGCTGTGTGGGTGGATCCCAATGGACGGGAAATACAACGTAAAGAATTTGGATGCGGTAACGTCCGGCTGCTCAATCAAGAAGAACTGAATGATCTGCTGACTCAGATCAGTGATTCGGGTCAAAACCTCCCTGTCCGCGGCATCTGCGCCGGGATGGCCGGAGCGGTCAACAAGGATGATAAAGAGCGTGTAAAAGACGCGATCCTCACTGTTTTCGGCAATGTTCCCATTGAAGTCTGCAGCGACTTGCAGACACCCCTCTACGCGGCGGAGATCCCCGAAGGAAGTTTCCCCATCCTTGTACTGAGCGGCACGGGAAGCTGCTGCTATACGGAATCCGCTGACGGACTCCGTACCTATAAATCCGGCGGATGGGGTCATCTGCTGGGCGACCGCGGCAGCGCCTACCAGGTCGGGATCCGTGCTCTGCGGACTTGCCTGACTCTGCTGGATACGACAGGGGAACTCCCTCTGCTGGGACAAAAAATCCTCTCTTTCCAACTGCTGAACACGCCCGAAGACTGGATCAACTGGTCACTGAAAGCTTCCAAAAGCGACATTGCCCAGTTGTCCAAGGTCGTCAGCGAATGCGCCGGAAACGGCTGCCCGGTTTCTCTCCAGATCTTAAAAGGATGCGCCGCCGAACTGGCCGCGGACGCTCTCGCCTGCTGCCGGAACTATCGCCGGGAAAACAAGGATGCCACTCCGGTCTTTCTCCTTTCGGGCGGACTGATGAAAAAAAGCACCGTTTATCAGAAGCTCGTCTCTGAAGAGATCACCCGCGAGATTCCTCAGGCCAGGATCATTCCTCTTCAAACCGAAAGCGTCCACGGCGCTGTGAAAAGAGTACTGACTTTGCTGGGACAGCCGCTCCCGCCGGAAGAAACTTTATCCGTGGATAAACACATCATCCAGCCTTCCCCGGCCGCCAGCTCGGTTACGGAACAACGCAATCCGCGCTCCATGAAGCTGAGTGAGCTGAGCGTGCCGGATGCCGTACAGCTGATGATAGACGAGGAACAATATATCACCCAGGCTGTACAGACCCAGAAGGAGACGATCGTCCGTCTGGTGGAAGTCGTCTCGAACGCTTTCAAGAACGGAGGCCGTCTGTTCTACGCCGGAGCCGGCACCAGCGGCCGTCTGGGTGTGCTGGATGCCAGCGAGTGTCCTCCCACCTTCGGGGTCAGTCCGGAAATGGTGCAGGGCATCATCGCCGGCGGCTACGAAGCGCTGTGGCGCGCCAGTGAAGGCGCTGAAGACAGCCCTCTGAACGGTGAAGAAGCTGCCATCAGCCGCGGCATTACTCAAAAGGACGTGGTCATCGGCATCGCTGCCAGCGGTACGACACCTTTTGTGCAGGGAGTCCTTTCGCAAGCCAAACGCATAGGCGCGTTCACGACTCTGCTCTGTTTCAATCCCAACCGCAAACCTTATCCCCAAAACGAACCGGATATAGTGCTGGCGGTCCCGACCGGGCCGGAGATCCTCACCGGTTCCACACGCCTCAAATCCGGCACAGCCACCAAGGTGATCCTCAATATGATCACCACGCTGAGCATGGTCCAGATCGGCAAAGTCATGAGCAACCTGATGATAGATGTCCGCGCGACGAACGTGAAACTGCGCGACCGCGCCATCCGCATCTTCTGCCAGCTGGCTGAGTGCTCACGCGAGGAGGCTCAGACGGCTCTGGAGGCGGACGACTGGGACATCCGCCG
>JAEEGK010017119.1_pt1 | contig 15849 bp, 12 predicted proteins | sample 8958771 | NCBI WGS metagenome assembly JAEEGK01 (sample SAMN16246547, study PRJNA631951) | gut metagenome | biome: gut microbiome; feature: rumen; material: SC-attached | host: Bos | place: Iran: Karaj | collected 2018-10
GGCGCGGTCAACTCCCTCCTCGACGAGTTGAAGATGCCGGTGATATGGATCAGCAACATCCATCCGCATGAAATGGCTGAAAGCGTCAGGAGGCGCTTTGACTTTGCCGTATCCTTCAAGTCGCTGTCCCGGACTCAGCGCGAGATGATCTGGCGCAACAACATAAAGCGGCTTGATCTCGGATCGCTTGTCGACGAGGAGCTGCTGACCCGTTGCGCGGCGAGGTACGAGACCAATGCCGGAGGCATTACGATGGTTCTCGAAAGCGTGAGCAAGATGAATCCGCCGAAGGACAAGGTCGAGGCGCTTATAGAGAAGCTGATGAAGCCCCACTGCGAGCTGATGCTCAAGAGAATTGACGACGGACGCTCGGAGCCAGCAAAGGACTATTCGCTCGACGGCCTCAACATCAAGGGCGACATCCCCTTGGAAAGCCTTGTCAAGGCGGCACGCAATTTCCTTTCGAGGGAGGATCGAGGCGTCGACTTCCCCCGGATGAACATCCTTCTCTGGGGGCCGCCCGGAACCGGGAAGAGCGAGTTCGTGAAGTTCCTGTCCCGCGAACTCGGCCGTCGCTATATCGTCAAGATGGGAGGAGACCTTCTGTCGAAGTGGGTCGGCGGCAGCGAGGCGAACATAAAGGCGGTGTTCGAGGAGGCGGAGTACGACAACACGATCCTGTTCTTCGACGAAATAGACGGGCTTCTCTATGATCGCGCCGGGGCGGAGCGTTCATGGGAGGTGACGCAGGTCAACGAGCTCCTTTACAGGATGGAGAACTTCAACGGCATCTTCATCGGGGCTACCAACCGCAACGACAGCCTTGACCCGGCCGTGCTCAGGCGGTTCACCTTCAAGGTCGAGTTCGACGTGCTCGACACCGTCGGCAAGCAGAAGTTCTTCGAGCGCACGTTCGGCACGCAGCTCACGGCGGGCGAGCGGACTCGGCTCCATGAGATAGAAAACGTCACCCCTGGGGACTTCAGGACGGTGCGGCAGCGCCTGTTTTATCTCGGCAGCGAGGTCGACAACGAGATGCGGATCAGGGCAATCGAGCAGGAGTGCGCAAACAAGCGGGCCTTCCACCGGGGGAGAATCGGCTTCTGAGCAAGGGTGAATGACCATATGGCTAAAAAGAAGTTCGTAGAAAAGCGCCGGAAAGAGGCGCGGATGGAGATACGCGACAGTATCTCCCCCAGGTCCAAGGCCAGCGAGGTCGTGGACATCGTTCGTGGCTTGGGGGTTGAGGTTGAAGTCCACAATAGTGATGACGAGTCGGGATACTACGGCTTGATGTTCAGCTACGACCCTCCGGAGGATGTGACGTGGCTTGTCGTCAGGAACCCCCTGGGTGGGCCGGAACTCGAACTGACGATCTCCTACGGATTTGGGATTGGGTTTTCTGCCGGATACTGGCAGTTCCCCCCGACGCTGCGCGGGTATCAGGAGTTTGTGGGCATGGTGCGGGCGATCCTTGACAACAAGGCGTCGTCTGTGAGTTTCATTGCGGATGGCGAACGGGAGGCATCGGCCTTGCTAAAGGAAAATGAGCTGGATTCCGAGAATGAACTGAGGTTCTTGAATACGATAGCCGCGAGGGATTTTTGGAGTACGGAGGGAGGCATATACGGCATGCCGGAAAAGAAGTATGTTGCTGAACTGCAAACCAAGCTTCGTCGCATCCGCTCGCGCAGGGGATGGTCGGCCGAGTTCAAGTTCTGGAATCCGGCCAAGGATCGCATTGTATCCTTTGGCAGGTTTCGGATGTAGTTCTGTCTGGGTTGTCTTGACGCTTCGTGTTTGGTACCTCTTTCAACCAGGAATTTATACTATATTATAGTTGTTCGCCATAAAGATATGTTCTTCAAGCCACCCGTCGTCTGTCAATATTTGATGAAAATCGTCAGAATATGATTTCAACTGGAGCGGAAAAGTTAATATAAAGCATGAAAATATGATAAAACAACTCAGAGTAGACTGTGGTCTGCCGTTCTTTCGAGGATTGGCATGATGTATGCTATACGAAAAGGTGGAGAATAATAATCATTCAGGAGGAACACCTCATGTACGAGACAAGATTATTTTCAGACGGAAAGTCATTCTTTGAGTGGGCTCAGAAGAATGCCCATAAATCGACCCGTGCAAACGACATGGTCGGTTGGAACGGAGCGATTAACTATATTCATTTGGACCAGGACCTTGTTTTGCTGTATCAGCTCGAAGAAATCGGAAAGCGCTGGAACGTATGCGGGTTGCACATGCTTCTGTGGGGCGTGCAGGATACGCTTCGCAAGGACGTCTGCAAGATCAGCAAGTTCTATCGTCCGGCGGACAGCGTGCTTTGGCATGCCTCGGTTATCTACGGCGGACGGTCGCCTCTGGACTTCTGCGTTACCAATGCCTTCCAGGCCGGGGAATACGAAAAGTATTCCAAGGGTGGGAACTTCACAATGACCTTTGCCGGGCTTGGTGATTACCTTGAGTGCATGAACGACAAGGGTGTTGTTCGCTTTTACGAGGGGAATCCTGTGGAGGAGGAGCGTGCCCGGAAGAACGATCCGACGATAGACCATGCGGACGTGGTCTTTTCCGAATTGAGGGCGCTGAATCCCGGCCGTAGGGAAGAAGAACCCGCGCTCGCGGAATTCTCAGGAGTGGTCGAGACGTGCAAGACCGTGAAAATCTGCGGCGTGAAATGTTACCGCATACGGCTAATGTCAGGTCCGCATGACAATCCGTCGTCATTCCCTTGGTCTCTGCTCGTCGCGGCGAACCGCGTCGATGATAAATATGTGCCGCGAGTGGGCGATAGCGTACATGGCGCGGCGTACATGTTCGGAACGTTTCATGGAGAGGCGCAGAAGGAGCCGACAGTATATGAGGATCGCGAACTCCAGGAAATCATGGACAAGGATGGGGCTGGAGAACCTGTTAAACAGGATTCAGAATGCAAGTCTGACGACGTCTCAGCTGAGACTGCCTCAGAAAAGCCCACCAGCGAGGAGATCATGAAGGGATGGGAATGGCTGCCGCGCAAGCCAGAAGACTACCCGGAGGTGAAGGCGCACGGTGGAGGATTGGCCAAGTCGGTGGCAAAGGCCCTGCCAAAGTATGTCGTCTATAGCGAATACAGAAAGAGGATCAAGGGCGAGTTGAAGGCGTTGAAAGACCCGAGCCGGAAAGAGCTAAAGCGCATTCTCGATTCAATCGACTATGTCATCACCAGCAAGAACAACCTTCGTATGTTTGGCTCCGTGATGGATGCCATCGGGATTCGCCATTTTGTGGTTGACGAGAAGACCGGCGAGCGTCATCTATGGTGCGGACTCCCGTCAGGCTTCGGTCGAGAGCATTTCCACTCCAACCTGCTTGTCGCGCTAGACAAAGGCGGGAACGTGCTGCGCTACACGTTTTACATGGGAGACTGGGACTGGCATCGTCTTTACCATGGCATGGACGTGCAGATCAGTTTCCATTCCGAGAAGGATCGCCGAAGTTACGAATCCATCGGCGAGGCGGTCAAGGAAATCCCGAAGATGGGCAAGGATGATTTCATCATCGCCTGTTGCCTTGGTCACACCGCGATGCTCCAGGCGTACTGCGACGAGGTCGTGGATGGCGTTCAGCAGTTTACGATTGAATGGCAGATACATTATCTCCCTTGGCAGTTCTACATCAGCAAGGGCACGCGCGAACAACTTGTGTCGATGCTGGAGGAGTTCGACAGGAATGGCATCGAGCCAGTTGAAACGATGGCAAGGTGGAAATGGTGCAAGATGAAAGGCAACACATGAGAGTCTGCATTCTAGGCAATGTCCCGCTCTCTCGGCTGAAGGCTGCCTTCATCCGGAACGGCCATGCCGCATATGCATGCGGCGACGTGCGGCAATGGATGCGCGAAGTAGAGAATAGGACGAGTGTCATACATGAGTTGGCACCCGATGCGTTTTGCATTGTTTTTGACGTTGGATATTCTGAGTTGTCCATGATGTCTCGTGAAGCACGTAATGCCAGCGTTGCAAAGGTGCGGGAATGTTTCCCGCAAACACCGGTCGTTGTCCCGTATATCCCGAGATTGTGCGATGTGGCCGGTCTCCAGAAGTTCTATGATGTTCGCGCCTTTAAGACAGGGCAAGATCCGTTTAGTGACTTGGGGATCGAGGCAATTGTGGATAGGTTCGAGCTTGAGTATTGCGTCCACCCGTGCAAGGCCATCGTTGTCATGGACGATGACACGATTTGGGATGGACGTCTTGATGACTCGAATTTCAAGGGCGTCGGACGGCGGCCCGGATTTACGAAGGCGCTACGCCGCTTTATTGAGGCAGGCATTCCTGTTGCACTCGTGTCCCACAATCAGGAGGATGAAGTTGCCCGAACGCTCACAAGATGGGGGATGGGGGTAAAGTATGAATACTTCAAGTGTATAAGTTGCGGGCATCGGACGATTATGTCTGGAGTCAGGGATGTTTGTGCCAGGATGAAGGTCGAACCGGGGGATTTGGCGTTTGTGTCTGGGTCAGAGGAAGATCGTGCGCTTGCACGGTCGTTTTACCCAGGCATGGTTGTCGCATCCCCCCGGAGGGAGGTCGACTTGTCTGCATATCTGCGGCACACGGTTTCGCTGTGCTTTCCGCAGTACGAGATAGGTGAACGGAAGGTCGAGGATGATGCACAATACGCAGAACGCAGGGAACACGATGCGGAGGTCCGCTGGGGAAGGACAATCCAGCAGTTCCGCGACAAGGCCCTGCCAATTCGCCTTCATGCGGAGAGACGTGTGCGTGGAAGGTCCTACGAGGATATTGAGCGTATGAAGGCACGCGCGGAGCTGCGCTCCATAAACATGTGTGTTACGCGAATGGAACGAGAGCTTGTCCCGATCTTTTCCTGGTCGGATTTGCGAGCCTGGTATGTTACTGCAAGTGTTGGCGGATGGAACGATAAAGTATTCATGGCGTCGGTTGTAGTTGGTATTCGTGATGGCAAGGCGACGGTATCTGACCTGCTGCTTAATCAAGAGTACCAGGGGCTGACGGTCGAATATGCCGTTATGAACTTTGTGCGCGAACAGTTGCTCTGCGAAGGTATCAGCCTGACAGGATTCGAGTCCGGCTACGGGTTCGACAAGTTGCCGTTCGCCGTTGATGTTGCAAAGGCAATTGAGGTTGGATATGGCCGAGACAGGAGCGCTCCGCAGTTGCATACATACTGCAAATGGGTATGACAAGTTCGGAGGGCATGAGGTATCGACACCATATTGGGAGAAATGACAATGAGCACACGAGCGACAGACAAACATGCCATGCGTGAGATTGACGTCATGCTTTACAATGTATGCGCCAAGGGGTCTGTGCGGGAAGTGGAACGGCTCGTCGGCTTGGGGGCTGATCCGTCTGCGCCGCATTGGGAGAAGCCGTGGCCCGAAGACCTGGATGAAAACCTCTACCCCGAGGACTACTACTGCGTCCATGAGGCTGCAAAGAACCCCGACATAGGTGTCTTGGATGCACTTGTCAGGCATGGGGCAGAGCCCAACAAGCGCGAGTATTGGGGGCGGCAGCCGCTGGCGTATGCGGGTTGCTTCAATTCCATTGAAATGGTCCGCCGACTGGTCGAGCTTGGGAACGATCCTGGCAACTGTGACGACGACGGCGGGACGGTTCTGTCCTGGGCGGCCTTGAATCCAGATGTGCGGGTGTTGGATTTCCTGATAGAACACGGAGCGGAAGTCGGGGATGCGTGTTATGGGGGAATGGAGCTTGACATTGCATTGAAGAGCGGCACCCCGGACCGTGTTCGATTTTTTATCGGACGCCAAAACGAACTGATGAAAAGTGTTGCAACCGATTCAATCGTGGACGCTCCGCTGGAGAATATCCGAGCGCTCCTGGAATGTGGGTTCGATCCAAATCAGGCAGATGGGTACGGCGACGGGCGGATAGTCGATTTCCTCGATCCTGTTCGCAAGGCGCTGTTTGTGGAATTTGGAGCGAAGGCGGATTAGCAAATAAAGGCGGATTAGCAAATAAAAGAACAAAAGCACGAAGGAGTGTTGAAGCCATGAACAACGATGCCATTCTTGATCTGCACAACCGCGTGAGTGCAGCGGAGCTTGCGAATTTGCTGAGGACGCAGCTTGAGGCGCTGGCCGCCGATCCGTCGCTCGCCAGGTCGCTGCCGCCGCTCATGGTATGGGGTGCGCCGGGGCTCGGGAAGTCGAGCATCCTGCGCGACATTGCCACGGAGATGGGGATTGGCTTCATAGACGTTCGCCTTGCACAGCGCGAGCCGGTGGACATCCGGGGCCTGCCGGTTCCCGGCGAGGACGGCGTGAAGTGGCTAGTCGCGAGCGAATGGCCGCGAGACCCGAAGTCGCGCGGGATAAGCCTCTTCGACGAAATCACGGCGGCCGACAGGTCGCTGCAGGTGGCCGCATACGAATTCATCCTCGACCGGAGGCTTGGCGAACTGTACAGGGTGCCGGACGGCTGGTACATCTGCGCGGCGGGCAACAGAACGCAAGACCGCGCCGTCGCGGCTACGATGTCGTCGGCGCTTGCAAACAGGTTTCTCCATGTCGAGATGATAGATGACGTCGAGAGCTGGATCGCGTGGGCTTCGGCGCACGACATCCATCCGTCCGTGACCGGGTTCATCCGGTTCCGCCCGACGTGCCTGTTCAACCAGGAGGGCGAGAACCTCGAACGTGGTTGGCCGTCCCCGCGCTCGTGGGAGCGCGTCAGCCACATGGTCAAGCTGCTCGGGGACAACAGCGTGTCCCTGCTCAGGAAGGCCGTGTACGGGCTTGTAGGGAACAGGGCCGGGGTTGAGTTCCTCGAGTTCTTCAAGATGTGCGCGACGTTCGACGACATCCTGGAAATGATGACCAATCCGGAAATGCCAGTCAGGATTCCGCCAGAGGCAGACCGCCGCTACGCGCTGTGCTCTGCGATGTCGTACATGCTGTGGCGCGGCAAGACCGACGACGACGAGCGGAGCAGGCTTGACGGGTTCTTCCGCATCAGCATGGCGCTGCCTCCGGACTTTGCGACAATGGCGATGGCGGACGTCATGTCCGCGCAGGGCAAGCGCGACCCGGCGCGGATCGCACGTCTTCGTGGGCATCCGGCGTACCGGGAGTGGATGAAGAAGTTCGGCACGGCGATGAACAGGGAGAGGCGCGAGTCATGATGTCCGAAACTTCCATAAGCCCGGAAAGACTCGCCGAGTTGAAGCGGGCGACCATTGCCGAACTCAGCCGGTGCCGTCAGCGGTTCCTGCTGAAGTTCCCGTTTACGGCGGCAGTGATGATGCGCTTTGACCTTGTCGCCGTCCGCGACAAGCGCCTTCGCACAGCATCGACGGACGGGCGGAAGATCTACTTCGACGTGTCCTTCTGCGAAGACCTGACGCCGGAAGAGCGCATGTTCGTCCTCGCTCATGAGGTGTGGCACTGCATTCTCCTGCACATGCTGCGCGGGCGGGGCCTGGACCGGGAGCGCTTCAACCGGGCGGCGGACATGGCGGTCAACCGGCTTCTTCGTGACGAGAAGATTCCCGTGCCGCGTTTTGCCTTGATGCCGGAACCGGAATGGGGCAACATCTCGGCGGAGGAAATGTACGACAAGATCACGGTCGTACGCCGACAGGCAGATGGCGAGGACAAGACAAAGCCCGGCATCGAGGGACAATTTGACGAACACATCCAGGAGGGTGACGATCCAGGCGAGGGCAGAGGTGACGGCAGAGGCGACGGCAGAGGCGGCCGCAGGCTCGCCGTGTGGGACAAGTGGGGCGAAGTAGGATATGACCGCGATTACGCGCCCCTTGTCGTGGTTGTCGTTGCGGAGGGAATACGCGCCGCGACGCTTGCGGCGGCGCAGCAGCTTGAAAGGCGGCAAGGCGATCTGCCGAGCCACCTCAAGGGCGTCGTCGGGCGGCTGCTCAAGGGGCGCATCGACTGGCGCGAGCAGCTTGCGCAATTCGTGACCAATGCCTTCGGAGGGTCGCGAAGGTGGCTCCCGCCGAGCCGCCGCCACATCGGGCGCGGGCTTTATCTCCAGAGTTCGCGCCAGGAGCGGCTGAAGGCGGTTGTGGCGATAGACACCAGCGGCAGCACGACGTGCGACCTGCCGAGGTTCTTCGGGGAGCTGCAGGGGCTTCTGGCGACGTTCGGCTCCTACGAGATAACGGTCGTCCAGTGCGATGCCGAAGTACAGCATGTCGAGAAGTTCGATGAAACGCGGACTGTCGACGTGCTGCGATTGGGACTCGAGGAATTGGAATTCTACGGAGGCGGGGGAACATCCTTCAATCCCGTCTTCGAGTATGTCGCGGAACGTCCGGAGCTCGAGCCGTCTGTGCTGGTATACATAACGGACGGGTATGGCAACGTCAGTGTTGAGCAGCCTCCTTATCCGGTGATGTGGCTTCTCACGCCTGACGGCGTCAAGCCTACGGTATGGGGAGTCGAGGCGAGGCTGGAGCAGTAGGAGGGAGGGCAATCATGAAGAAGAATGATTATGTGACATACTCTGGAGGTATCAGGTATTATGACTCGGAGAAAGAGGGCGCGGAAGCCGTCGAGGATGCGGAACGCCTTGATGCCGCAATCGCCGAGGGGCGACCACCAGGCGAAGTGATGAAAATCCTTCGAGACGCTTCTGGACGCCTCCCTGCGGTCCTGGCCCGGTCCATCCGCCTTGGCCGGCTGTTTTATGACGACTTCCTCGCTGAGGCGGGGAAATACGCGCGCCAGTTCTTCGGGGCCAATGCTTCTGCTGTTCCGAAGGCGTACAGGCACTTCCTGAAAAACAAAGACGTCGATTGGCCGTCCGACGCGGTTCGGCATCTTTTGGCAGAACTTTCGCGTCCCGCCAATGTGGTCCCGGCTGTCTTTGAGTACAAATGGCTTGCTGGCCGCCTGCTTCAAGACGACGTCTATCTTTCATGCAATGACGAAGGAAAGGAGTTCATTCTTGATGTGGCGAAGAAGGCAGACCCGGTCGTACGCCGGACGTTTGTCGCGCAGATTATGGTCGGGGGCAATGCAAACAGAAAAGAGAAAGTCCGCGTCTACAGGAGCCTGCGCCCAGATCGCGACTACACGGTGCGCGAACGGAAGGAGGCGATATTGACCTCGGCGTACCTGATGGGGCATCACGTCAAGGTCAACGCCGCCCACAACGGTCTCACGCAACCGTATTCAAACAACCTCTACCTGCCCGACTACCATCTTGCCGTCTGCTCGAAGGTCCAGGAGGCGTATGCCGAATCGGGCTATGTGCGATACCAGTGGTCGCGGAACAAGCTGCCTGGGTACGAGACTGTTCGATGCTCGTTCCCGCAGTTCGCCTCCATGAGCGACAATTACAGCAAGTCGACGGACAGGGAGGTGATGGTGAGAATCTGCAGCGGAGACAATCCAGGCGATCTCGTGCTTGCTTGCGATCTGGAGGGCGTGAGGTTTGGCCTGAAGCAGATCACCTATCTGATGCGGAACAAGAAACCGAACATCCTGAAATTCATCCTCGGCGAAGCGCCAGATCTGCTCCGCACGCTGGATCTCCGGATGATGCTTTTCTATGTCTCGGCGTATGGAGACTGGAAAATGGCCGCTGAAGCCCTGGGGGCGATTGAGGCTGCTGCTCCCGGAACGGCGGCTGGCGCAGTCGACCACTTTGGGAACACGCCGATCTGGTACACGCTTTACGATCTGGATACGACGCATCAGTATGACTCAGTCCGCCACCCCGCTGCGGCGCGTGAGAATGGGGAAGACGCCCGCAGGGAGTATGTGAAGATGCTCGAGTCGTTCGGATGCGACCGTTGGCACAGGAACCATCTTGGTGTATCATATGCTGATGTTGAAGGGAGATGAAGTCATGGCGAAGTTCGAGGTGATCGTGATGTGCGGGATCCCAGGAAGCGGCAAGACGACGTTTTGCCGCGAGCGGCTGTTTCCGCAGTATCTCTACATTTCGCTCGACCGGCTCAAGTCGCGGTCGGCTGAGGCGGAACTGTTCGCATTTGCATTAAGGAGGAGGAAGTGTTGCGTCATAGACAACACAAATATCAATGGGCACGAGAGGGCGCGTTACATCCCGGCGGCAAAGAAAGCTGGTGCGAGAGTTGTCTCATACTGGTTCGACCCTGACATCAAGGCGTGCAAGGCGAGGAATGCGAGGCGAACTGGCCGTGAACGAGTACCAGATTTCGTAATCGACAACAAGGCGGCCCGTTTTGCCCCGCCGAACAAGGCGGAAGGGTTCGACGACATCCGCAAGGTGTTCATAGACGGCGATGGTTTCAAGGTGGAGGAGGAATTATGAGGAAGAATAGTCTGGGCGACCGCATGAAGGAGTATGAACGCACAAGCGACACGAAGCTTGTACGCCGTCTGCCGATGATCGTTCGGCTTGACGGCAAGGCGTTTCATTCCTGGACGAAGAAGACGGGATGTGTCCGCCCGTTTGACCGCAGGTTCATCGACCTGATGGCGGGGCTCGCGCAGTACCTCTGCGAGAACATCGGCGGCGCGGGCTTTCGTTTCCCGTGTTTCACAAGGGGGTAAGGGGGCGCGGTGGGGGGGGAGTGGGCGGGGGTAGGAACTGCGCTTGGGGGGTGGTATGCATATACAGTGCAGCGGGTTGGCATTCAAAGCCCCGCGTGCTATAATACCATCAACAAAATCACCGGAAAGGAGAACCGCGCCATGCGCCACCGAAAGACAGCTAACGCCGCCGAATTGAGCGAGGCACGCCGTCGCGCCGCATTGTCCCGCAAGAACTTTAGCGGAGGTCGTCCAACGGGATGGGCGAGGGTTGCCGCACGTCCGCCGTCAACGATAGAACTAGACCCGCTCGACGCGGCGGTGCTTCGAAACTACGCGGCCTTGCGCGGCATCACGCTACGGCGCGTCATGCACCTGTTGTCCGCCGCGCTCGTCCTGGGAGCAGAAATGCCCAAGCGAGAGAACCTTGCGCCGGATGGGTGGGCGTATAGGTGTGAATGAGCCGCGTTGTTGCTGTAAGCATTACTGCAAGCGTTGGACGTTTTGAGCGCGAAAAGCCCCTCCCCAGCGAACATAAACCCGTCACGCGCGCGTACGCGTGTTGGCCGAAAAGAAGGTTGTCCGCCAGGCGACTCGCGAACCAAACACGGGCAATGACGGACAACCTCCTTTTTTGTCCGGGGGCGGCCGTTCCCCGATCAGTCGCACCGCTGACTCGGCGCCCGGCGGAAGCCTTTCCGCTCGTGACCGAAGAATTATAGCACAACCCAAATGCGGCGGTCAACATAGCGCAGCCGAGCTTGGACGATGACGGCGTAAGGGGTGCATCCGCAAGAGGGGTGAGAAAAATCCCGCCGTCGCTGACACAACGGGCCACCACAACGAAGATGCGCCTCGGGCGGGTCGTTCTTCCTTATCCGCAGTAGCCCCGAATCGTAAACCTACGGCCTCGGGAAAAGATGCGGGCATTATACGCGCTTCTGTTCCAGAAGTCAATGGCCGGATAGGAAAATGCCAAAACGCGTACTATCCTCGCAAGTTCACGGCGATCCGCAAGGACGGCAAGGTTGTCTCAACTTCCGCGAAGCCGTCCGCCGCGCTGCCGAAGGTGAGCGCGGAGACAAATGCGGCGAACGCTGACGTGATCGACCTGACGGACAGTCTGGACGATCTCGGCGCGATGTGGTTCAGCAGGGAGCTGGAAGAAAATGGTATAATAGGGGGCAACCACATTCCAACAGAAAGCGAGATTGCCAATGCAAGAAGAGACGCGCTCAACGGAAATTTCCAACTCGGCGACCTTGCCGCAGAAGACCTCCGCAGGTTTGCCGCGAGAGGGCCAGACGCCCAGCGACTCATCGATGCCGCAATCGCAGCGGAGAAGTTGGGTGGACGAGGCGAGAGCGAAGCTGAAATACAGCAGAGAGGAATTGGCGGAATTTTCGCGGAAAGCCCGCTTGGCTGGGAGGAAGGGGTTCAGCGTGCCCTAGAGGAGCGTTTTGGCGAACCGTTGCGCGACCCAGTATCGGGTGGGTTGATTGGCGGAAAAGACGTTCTTGCGGTCTGGCATGTCGGAAGCGACGCGTACAAGCTCATACGGCTGTGGGATGGTCACATCGCTGACGGTCTTGAAAAGCAAATTATACTCAACGTCCGCTTTGGCGACCGCTATGCCGGTGATGTCGTGGGCGGTGGTACGTTTGACGGCAAGCCGTGTATTGTCGTGAAGCAGCCGTGGGTTGAAAGCGGCACGACAGACAGGCGCATTGTCAAGGCGGCGATTGACAGACTGATTCGCGAGACGGGCCTTGAACGTGCGCCAGACGGCGATCCGCGCGCGGAGGATGGCTATGTAAACGAGTATTCCCTCTCGCCCAATCTTCGCGACGAAAGGTTCATCTTTACAGACCTGAACATAAACCAGAACTACTTTGTTGACGAAGAAGGGGGCATTCGCATTATCGACGCGGACGTGGAGCCCCGTCAGGTTGCGGGCAATGCCGCCGCCGAGGACGCGGCGTACATGGACGCGGTGAAGCGTGGCGACATGGAGACGGCGCAGAGGATGGTGCGCGAGGCGGCGGCAAGAAGAATGAAGCGTCCTGTTGTTGTTTATAAGAACACAAGAGGGGAGTTCTTCATAAGACGCGATGCCGACAGGAGCCCGCTTTTCTTTTCTGACGATTTCGACCAAGCCGACTCGTATTACAGTCGGACGATAAATAAGATCACATCAACAAAAGTTGACTGGACGAAAATCGCTTCTGAGAGCCAACTCGTAAAAGCGTTTCAAAACGTAGGGATAGCAAATGAGTTAAAACGAGTTGAGGCGGTTCGTATAGACAATCGTCAGCACTGGCTCTCTCCGTCTATTGCGGAAGAAATACGGAAAGGCAAATGGGGTGCGGACAAGGATGGTCGTCAGCAGCTTGTCCATGATAATATTGAACAGGTGCTGTCGTGGCGCGGAGAGCTGGGATGGGAAAACATCAAAAAAGCGGCAATCCTCGCAGCTGGCGAGAATACAGGGGCGTATGTAATTGATGTAGATGGGTTTGTTGAGATAGATGCAAAAGGAAGGCGTTGGGATGACTTGTCAGATGTGACAGATGGCAAATGGGGAACAACTAACGAAATTGCTGACTATTCCAAGGAAAATGGGATTGGATTCATAATCAAGAATGTCAAAGACACTGTTGTCGGCAACGGAGAACAGTCTTTTGCCGCAACGGATTATATTGTTCCTCAAAGTGTTAGTATCAAGTCCGCCGAGCCCGTGACCTACGACGACGCGGGGAACGTGATACCGCTGTCGCAGAGGTTCAACCCGGCAAAGAACGACGTTCGCTGGTTCAGCAGGGAGCTGGAAGGCGGGAGCCTTGAGACGCCCCAAGACATTCGCAGAGCGATCAACAGGAGCAGTCTTTCCGAAAGCGCCAAGGCGCAGATGCACGCGGTGCTGAAAGCCTACAGAAATCGCGACAACACTTTCAAGCGAGGATTCCTGAAAGCGCCAAACGGCAATCCTTCGCATCTTGACGCATGGAAGTGGCTGGTTGTTCGCACAAGCAACTACCGCGATAACTTCTTTGGCGACTGGCTGAACCTCTTGCGCGGAAAAAGGCTACGGACGACAGCCGCCATCCAGGTGGCGAAGTCCAAAATCCCCTTTTCCAAGCCCGACAAGAGCGCCATCAAAAGCGCCGTTGACTGGATTGAGAAAATGGGTGTGCAGACGTTCCAGACCGAGGTTGGTGATGTTCTTTTCGACAGGAAGAGCGTAAAGGATTCGCTCGAACACTATCCGTTCACGCAAGCCAAGTACGATGCCGTTTTCTCAATCCCGCAGGGCTTTGGCAACGCCGTCTATCTCGGGACGATGGACGATTTCGAGGGTAATACGATTACAAACCACTATTTTGCCTATCCCGTCATCTACGACGGCAAGCGGCAGATAGTATTTTGCCGCACAAGGGAGAACGCCGATCGTTCCGCTCTATACGTCCATGACATTTTCGTGGAGAGCGACATAACGAACGGAGCCTCTGTTTTACCTCCCGACATAACGGCACTTAAAGCCGAGACTGCACAGGGAGTTTACAGAGACTCCGAACTGATGCGTAATATACTAAAAATCGTTTATGCGGTCAAGCCGTCGGATGTCTCCAAGGTCGTTGACGAGAACGACGAGCCGCTGGTCGTGTGGCATTCTACCGACGCCGAATTCACCAGGTTCGAACGGCAGAAGGCCAAGTGGAACGCCAACACGACCGGACTCCACTGGTTTGCCGCAGAAAAGGACTATTCGTCGCAGTATGGCAAGAATGTGCGCCCGTTCTTCCTGAACATCAGGAACATGGCGGAATTGGGCGACATAGACCAGGAGTCGGACGCCGAGAACCTCTACGCGCTGCAAGACAAGTCTGGTGTGGACTTCGGGGAGGATTTGGGAGTTGACATAGACAGCCCCGACGAACACGGCTATCCGCTTGCGGACTTTACAAGGTACGCAAGTTTTGCCGATGCCCTGACAAAGCATGGCGTAGACGGAGTGTCTGCGATGGAGGGATCGCCGGTTGAGATTAGGGTCGGCGGCGAGAAGGTGACGGACGAGGCGGTACACAAGACCTTTGGCGTAGTCAACTCGTCGCAGGCCAAGTCCGCCACCGACAACAACGGCGACTTCTCCGGCAACGATGATACGCGTTGGTTCAGCAGGGAGCTGGAAGAGGATGTCATTGCGCCGGACCAACTCAGCGAGAGCGCGACATCAACTTCCCGTCCCCGTCGATCCGCAGTAGCCCTTTCTCGCACCCTTGCGGTATCTGGCGGGAACAACAGAAACATTATACCAATTCCCGTTGCGGAAGTGAAGAGGGCCATTGCGAAATTCAGGAACGGCGACGAGAGCGTAAGAACCGGAAGTCTTCCTGACACACTTCGCGACCTCGGCAAAATCTTCAAGTTGAAATACGAGGGGCGGTCTCGCTATGCAACATACGAGGCTAGGATTGGAAATGTCGTCCTGCGGTTGAGCGACCATAACGCCTATGGCAAGAACTTCCAGGAACATGAACCTAACGCAAATCGGTATGTCAGCGTATATATCGACCGCGCGACATATCCGGGAATGCCGACGCCTGTTGCTTACGAGGAGATACGCTATCCGCTTGACGTGTTCGAGAGCAAGCCCGACGCGGTTGTTGTGTCGATTGTGGACGGAGTTTCGGACGTTCTCGACGGAAAGCCATACACTGTCAACCCCGCGCTCGGCGAGAAAAAGGAGTATGCTCCGCTGAACCCCCTCGCCACGAGCGAAGAGGCGCAGAACCTCGAAGAGCCGCGCAGCGAGTCCACCGCCACAGAAGCGAAGGGCTACAAGCCGAAGAAGACGCGCAAGATGTTCAAGCTGTTCCGCAAGTATGCGGACGGAACGTATGGTGCGCTCTTCATCGACTCGGCAAATCGCCTTGTTCCCGGCGAATGGTACAAGGCGGCCGAAGATCGAGAATCTGCGGGAGCTTGCGGGTGCGACGCCGGAAGGTGCGTTTAAGTGGGGCAAGGTCTATCTCGTTGACGCCGATGGCAAGGCTCGCCTCGTGGAGAAGATGCCGACGCCGGGAGAGGTTGACGCGGCGACCGCGCGCGGCGGGGTCAGAACACGGCGACAGGCTCGTCCTGCGACAGGATCTTCAGCTCGACGCCGCCGAGCCCCGCGCCGGCAAGAGCCTCCCGCATCTCGCGCTCGGCGAGGTGCGGCGCGTGGCACTCGTGCGAGAGGTGCGCGAGCGCGAGCGCCTTCAGGCGCGGCGACGCGAAGCGCCGCACCAGTC
>JAEEGK010017120.1_pt1 | contig 15848 bp, 13 predicted proteins | sample 8958771 | NCBI WGS metagenome assembly JAEEGK01 (sample SAMN16246547, study PRJNA631951) | gut metagenome | biome: gut microbiome; feature: rumen; material: SC-attached | host: Bos | place: Iran: Karaj | collected 2018-10
AAAAGGCTGTGCATTCGCAGAATGTGCGCTGGTGGTGGAGACAGACAGCTGAGAGAGCACGCTATCACAGATGGCTGACTCCATCAACAGCTAAGGGCAAAGCCCAGCCTTTGCAAAAGCTTTTTTTTAATCCTTTATGTATCCCATTCGATCAAACGTTGGCGAACATCAATCTTGGCGTCATCCGTCTTGTCTTTCTTCGGCAGACGGAAGGACTGCAGCACACCATCCTGGATATCGGTGACAAAGACCGAGGAGCCGATGACCAGATGCGTCAGACGCTCGACCGCCTGGCGTACATGTCCGAACAGATGACGAGCCAAAGGCCTGAACTTGTCCCGATGGAAAGCCCCATCGACGGTGTTCCGGTACATCACGACCGAGTCAGCCAACGAGACCAGTGCAAACAATCGGATCAGATCACCCGAAACAAATCCCTTGTCGATGTTGTTCGCATCGTAGTAAGCCTCAAGTCGCTTTTGGCGCAACTTGAGGTAAAGCATCGTCTTCGAAGGCGAATGAACACATTGTTTCATGTCTTTCTCATGTGTCAATTCGTCGGAGTGAAGTTGATCAACTTAATCTCGGCATAGAGGCGTGACTCGCCATCATCTTTCTTCGACTCGCGAACTTCGCAGAGGAACTGAAGGTCGCCCTCCATGCCCACAGAGAAGGGGGACTCGCGTGTGTCGCTGAACACGGTAACGGGTATGGAATCCTTCTTGTAGTCACGACTCTCGAACAATACCTGTCGGCGATAGCCAACCACATCCTGTCCATCAGGAGTCTTCAAAGGGGTGTTGTTCTCTTTCTTCTGGTAAGCAACTGGTTCACCTACCGATGTCACTTTCACTTTTTGTACTAACATAGGTTTTACAATTTAAAATTAATAATTAACAAATAACAATTATGGTTTGTAATAATTGAGCTTCTTCAGGACATCCAGCATGTCATTCATCATCTGACTATACACCGAGTTGTATTTCTGCAGGAAGTTCTCGTCGCGTTCGTCCAGTCGCTGAATAGGCAGACGATGCTTGTGGTAGCCGCCTTGGTAACCGTCCTGGTCATCCCAGTACTGAACAAGCATCAGACTAAGCAGACTATTTTGTTTATCATTCTTGATAAACTTGTTCTTAAAGGCACCGACCATGCCAATCCGTGGAGGCACCATGCACTTGTACTTGTCGAACAGATCAAGGACCAGGTCGAACCCATCCTTGTTGTCATCCCGAAGCGAGATAAGATGTTTGACTATCTTTTCGAACCTCTTAGGCTCCAAAGTCAAGTACAGGTCAGCCATCGCCTTGTTCTTTTCTTCCAATGTAGATTTTCGTATCATAAATCATAATTTGGTTAGACATTTTGCTGTGACAAATTTAGGCACAAAAAAAATCCCCGACAAATTTCTTTGCCGGAGATTCTATTGAGTGCGGATTATTACGGATTATTGCGGATTATTACGGATTTTCACTTCGGAAATTGCTTCAAAAATTCATAATATTTCTCAATTAAAGCATCAATATCTTCACGATCATACTTTAGTTTTCTGTGCACCCATTCGTAATAACTTGTGCTTGAAATAGGGCCAAATTCACGCACATAGGCTTTGTATTGGAGTTTCTGCGTGAATACCTTAGCCTCTGAAACTGCTCTTAAAAAGATTAGCTTCTCCTTTGGATTCTTACTTGGAATCGGATCCATCATCTGATGAAGCCATTGCCTTAGGATGGGGACAGACTCTTTCTCTGCAACGCTATCCGTAAAAGATAATTCTTTTTTCTTTCGATGTACTTTAGGTTGACATGCAGTTTCCTTGTTTACAGGCACAGTCTGCACTTCCACAACTTCCGTATGGTCGGCATCCTTTGCCTCTTCTGCTTCTTCTTGCTCGTTACCTTGATTGTCGGTCCCGAAGTTGTTGATGATTGTCCCTTTGTTGTAAATATTGAAAATTTGTCCAAAATTCTTCATTTCTTGTAAAATAGTTTGGTTGTATTGTGAAGTAATATTCATCTGACCAATATATAGATTGTAGTTGAACATTGGTTGATGAATTGTCTCTATATGAATCTTATAGAAGAATATTCCTCTCAGCAGTTCCTTAATTTTATGGAACTTCTGAAAACGATCTTTGTGCGAATGTATATCAGGCGGAGAAATCGTAGCTTTTGGTGAATGTTTGATAGGAGAAGAAGAACTGCCCGGCTGGGCAGAGGGTGGTTCACTCGGGCAAGAATGCAAAAGATCCTTGCCCTCGAAATGATGGATTGGTTCATCATTGTCGAAGTTTTCTTTGTTCATACGAAGTTGTGTGTGAAAAGAATTATTAATGCAAAAACCTTAGGCAAGGGTACATCTTCCTTGCCATAGGTTCGGGTTCTCTATTCGTTGTAGTAGTAATCATACATGATTTTCACTCTCTTCTTCATCTCCTGACGAAGTTCTGCAGGAGCAAGCACCTTCACGCCTATGTTATAGGAGAACAAGCGCATCACGAGCTCATAGTTGATGAAGAGATGCAGACTGATGATCTTGCCACCATCCTCCTCACGTACAAACTTCTGACTCTCGTGGATGGGATTGGTTTTAATGTAGGGATATTGGTCATTACTCACCCAAAAGAGTACCTCTTGTGGCACAGATCCATCGTAGATGGTAATACCATACATCGAGCGGAAATATTCTTCGATGTCAAAACCAGGATTCTCAACAAATACTTCTCCGCTCTTGATGAAGTTGATGATTCGTTCCAAGCCATAACAAGAAGGATGGTCGGGATGCTCTTTGCACCAACCTACAACATACCATCGAGAGTCAAATTCTTTAAGTCGGTAAGGATGAAGGATGCGAGTTGTCTCCTTCTCGCTATTGAATTTCTTATAGGTAAGCTCAATGGCAGATTTCGACTTGATGTATTCGAACAGCGGATTGAAATGCTTAAGGTTGTCGGCATAGTCGGGATTGTGAGAGAAGCACACAATGGGATCTTCGTCAGGTTCGCTGAATGTATAAGCCTGTAATCTTGCACTAATATCTTCAATCCATTCACAATGAGGCAAACCTACATAGTTTCTCAGGACCTTGATGGTTTCCCTTATTCTGACAAGGTCCTCAGCCTTAAGAATTGATTGATAGATTGAGAAGCAGGGTTCAGCGTACTGGTAATATACTACCTTTCCCTTTCTAATCCTATTTACTTTGACGCCCCATCGATCTTCGATGCTATTGATATCCCTTAGGACGGTGTCTTTCGAATCGCCTTTGCTTTCATCATGTGCTTCAAGAAACTTGGAGAGTTCGTTCTCGATTTCCTTTCGGGACATAGGTACTTTGCTGCGGAGGCATCTGTCGATGATAACCTCTCTTAAAAATGAATTTCTGGAGTTTAGCATAGTAGTAAGTTTTTTTTTGTTGGATGGCGGCAAAAATAAGAGCCAACCGTCGCAAACTACGCGACGAATTGATTATTCATCGCCAAAAATTGCTTTTTTTCAACAAAAAGATTGTATTGCCTACTCCAATTTGCAAAATTAACTAATTAATCCGAATAGATGACAAAAAAGCAAGCCGACTGCATTGCGGCTTGCTATTTTTATTCCTATGCTAACAGACTATGTTGCCTTTTCCTCATTATTGAAATTAATGGTCCATAATACTAGATTCCCATCATCGCGGCAGGAGAAATCCGCAAGGTCTTGCATATTGATCGAGCGGTTTTAAGCGTAGGCTCAGCTCTGCCCGTCACATAATCATTTATGCGTGACGCGCTGACACCAATGACTGTTGCGAGCTCTTTTTGTGTCATGTTCATTTCTTCCAAAGCCAATGAAATCAACTCTGCTACTGTCGGCTTTTCTATTGGGAAATGTTCTTTCTCGTAATCGATGACAATATCAGACATCAAAGAGAGTTCAACCGCATTTCGATCAGTAAGCGGGGTGTTCTCATCAACCATTGGCAGCAATTCTTCTATACGAGCTAACGCCAGCTCATATTGTTCTTTAGTAATCTTGCTCATAATTGTCAATTATATAGTTGAACAATCAATTTTATCATATTCGCTATGAGTTCCTACCCATCGGATGAAAACATATCCCATGATGAATTTGATAACAACCACCAGACGATATTTGTTTCCTCCGATATTGAAAACGTAGTGTTGGTTTCCTACAAAGTCAGCAGATGGGAATAATGACCTTACTTCAGCAAAGTTCTTCCACTCTGCCTCCTCCACTATTTCATACCAACGTTCCAAGGGAACTTTGGCATCCTCATGACCAGGAGCCTCATAGAACTCCTTTAGCCTTCTATGTGATACGATTCTCATATCATTTATAATTTCGAGTGCAAAGATAAGTGAATAATTTCGAATTTCAAAATATTATATAGGAAAAATTATGAATTTCGCAATTTTTTGTATGAAATAAAGAATAAAGTGCTATTTGGACTCACAAATCTTCCCCCAAAGCAGGGGAACTGAGGGGGTCTCCATGATGATAGCCTTCGTTCCAATCGGAAAGCGGTCGTTGGTAAGGTCGTTCGAGATGCCAGGATGATTCTCGATATACATTGCCACCACCTGCTTGTAGTATTCAATGAAGGTAGGATCATTCAGCGAGTGACGAACAAACATCTCCTCGAACATCCAGAACACCCCCTGTGGTCGCTCTTTTTCGCTATTAAATGGACATTTGATCTCGCCGCGATAAATTATTATTGTTGTGGTTTCACGCCACAAAGATAATCATGATTCCCGAAAAACGACCTTAAGGTGGCCACTGAAGGTGGCACATTTGTTTCCGCTACGGGTGGCGTATTTAAACCGCTGCTACACTGTCAATTTATTATTTTTCTATTATGAGCAAACTATCAACATTTGATGTTGATATGCGATTATAAACTGATTCTGTTATTTCTGATGATATACGTTGAACATCTTTATCTGTTAAGGAGGAGCCATGTATCCACATAAAAATGGATAATATTATACCTATCACTGATATTGGAATGCTCCATTTGTTAATACTTTTTTGCTTATTTAGATTCTTTTGATTATTTTCGATAACAATGGATAAATCTTTAAGATTGTTCTTTAATGAACTCGTTTCATATTTATTTGCAGAATCCTCAATTGCCAATAGAATCCTTCTTTCTCTTTCATTAATATTTTGATAGGGCTTTTCTTCATTTTCTTTTGCTATAATTGTATTTATTATAGGTGATAAAGTTCGAGTTAATGAACCATCCTTATCATCATTTCGAATATAAATTAGAAAAGACTCCAAGAAATCTGTATATGAGTTAAATTCATAGCTGTTCTCAACTTCTTTTCTATATATTAATTTGATTGCGTCACTATCTAATGTTTTCTGTTCATTTCCTTTAAGAAGTAAATCATAATAATTCTTTTTCATTCTATTACTTCGATTTCTACGAGCTCTTCTCATTGTAAATAAAACTGCTATCATTGAAGCATAAGTAGCAAGAAAAAGAGGCAAAATAACCAATATCCTATCATTAGGATTCATTAAAGATAATTGTTCAAGAATTGCATTCATATTAGTGTTTTTTTATATTACAAATCTCTGATTATTCTAATCTACTGGCAGTAAAGACTCCAGATAATAGGAAGTGTTCTGATAATCATCGCCGATATACTTGGCAAGGTTGAAGTTGCCTTTTTTATGTTCTGCGAGAATGTCATCTACCCATTTGCCGACGCGTCTTTGATAACCATCGACGTAGTTGGCTTTGTTCTCGGTCCATTCTGGGAAGGAAGCAAAGTCGGTTAGAACATTCATCATGGCATAGGCATTGTTACCCAAATCCTTAAAGTATTCCTTGCTTGCATTCACAATCTGTTTGGCGCGAAGAGCTAATCTTTCCTTTTGCACATCTTTGATTTTGTTTTCATCCTCTTCTTTGATCTTGACGTCAAACACCTTGCAGTATAAAGCCAAAGCTGATGAAAGGGGCAAAGAAATGCTCTTTAGCTCTTTCATCTTGTTTTCGAAAGATGCCCACAATGTTACAATACTTCCAATTTGCTTTTTGGCACTTTGGACTAGGCGATTAATGTCTCTCTCCGTAATTATTCCGTAATGAGTTATCGAAAAAGAGATACCTGTCTGTCCGAATATTACGCCGTTTAGACAAATCCATCGACAAAAACCAATCTCGTACTTTAGCTTAATGGTACGATTATAGCTGTTTGATATTCGCAAAAACGGCACCCAGCTCTCTTCTTCATTTCCAAACAACTGATTGTATTTGTTCGGGATTATCAGATCAATTCTGCAAGAGCCTTTGGTCTGTGGCATGTGGATGTTGTAACACTTGAAATCATTGAGGGTTTTACCTTCGAATATTTCACGTATTACATAGTCCGCTATTTCAAACGCCTCGCGGTTAAGAACAAGACGATATTTTTGTGACACTACAGATATAGTCTTACCTGTGCTCTTATCCACTAAGGCTTTATAGCCATAGATTCTTCTATTGCCTTGGCCAATATAGCCATCCAAACAGATCGGCTGCTCTTCAACAGGGAAGAACGCTTCACTCAAATCTGGATATTTAACAGTTCTTTGAATCATAATTTTGGGTAAAATATGGGAGATTATTGACAACTATTGATTTCTCTCGTATTCTTCTCTTGTTATTTGGGTCTCAGGATCTATGATGAGGACTTCATCGTAAGATAAATCATAAAGGTGACATACTATGCGGTCAATTTGCTGCTCAACTAATGTTGTGTCGGCAAGAGCATCGAACTTCTTTGAATTAAGAATTTTATTTACCAATTCTACTAATTGGTGATTAGTACCCTCTGCAATTTGAGGGAATGGTATCTTCTTTATTTCGCCAATGGGTACATGATTTGTTTGATTAAAAAATTTGAAATAGTAATTAACAGGCTTGCTATTAAGAATAGATAGAATAGTTTTATTGTCTATGAGCCTATCTATAGAAAACATTACATTGCAAGTGTCACCACAAATGACATTTTTGAGTATTGTGCCTTTAATTCTTTGTGCAAGACCCATATTTGACACTTCTTGGAACACAATGCGTTCTTTGCTCGTATGATTCTTAGACAAAGCTCTAACCGAACAATATTCACTTCCTGGATTATACGTGTATTGTAGTAATTGTATCCCTCTAACTAATGGCAAACAGTCTTTTTCTTGAATATTTGTAAAGAAATTTTTTTTCAATCCCAAATTGACATCTCCTTTATAACCTTCACAAATCGAATCAAATGTTTGTGAACACTTATTCATTTTGTCTACTATAGGATCGGAAGCCTTAAAGAGGTACATTGTTTTTTTACTAACGTTTGTAAAGTCAATATATGACACAGAGGATTTCGAGATTATATTAAAACCTTTCCCATGGTGTTGCTTGACAAGGACAATGACAGCAACAGCTTGTGTCACATTTTCAAATACCTTTTCTTTTTCTGTAAAATGAACAATACTTCTAATATCTACATTCTTCACAAAGAATTCTCGAAGGGCTATTGTGTCATTGCCTGAAAAATATGTATCTGGAGTTATATATGTTAGTACTCCTTCTTTTTTTGCTAGTTTAATTCCACGCTCAAAGAAGAGGTGATATAGATTTCTTTTGCCACCTCGAGCAACAAAATAATTAGAATCAAAATAGGGCTTTAAAACATCTTCTCTTGGTACTATTTTGTATGGAGGATTTGCAATAATAATATCAAAACCATCTTTAATATCAAACATCCATTCTGCATCGAAGAAGGAAGATGAGGCGTTTTGATCGAACATGTCCCAGCCAGAAAGAATTTCGGCCTCACTATGCCCAATAAAACCCGTTTCTTCGATGGCTTTTGCAAGAGCGTGACGAGTATTCGTAATCTTATCTTTCAGTCGTTGCTTATCAATATTTCTTTTTGCAAGAAAGATCTGATGGTTTAATTCTTTAAGCTGTTTTTTATTATTAATCACATCCTTACTCTCTTCAACTATGGATGGGTCATAATCTATATGAACGAGAGTGTTAGCCGTTACAAACTTTGATTCAAGGTTCGGCAAAGGACGTATACCAAAATTATTAGTCGCATCTTCTGATGGATTTTGGTCAACAACAAGCGAAATAAAGAAACGAAGTTTGCTAATCTGTACAGCTATGGGTTGAATATCAACACCATAGATACAATGCTCTATAAGATACAGCTTTCGAGCGTAGTCGGGGTCATTGATGCTTCTATCAAATGCTTCTTCTATATCTGCTAAACGTGCTTTGCGTTCCTCCTCGGCTTCTTCCGAATATGCCTTTCGTGATTTTTCAATAGCAATGTCAATCATGAAATCCTTCCACATCTCATTAGAGGAGTCAAGCTTTTGAAGCAAGTGAACCATTTGCTGAAGCACTCCCATGGGAAAGGCTCCCGAACCACAAGCTGGATCGAGTACATGGCAATTGTATAGAGCATGCATTACGGCCTTTCGTTGATCTACATTCAATGAAGTTTCGTCCGTGGAATAGCTGAGCAAACTACGATATTCGGCCTCCAGTTCTTCTCCGCAGGTACGTTTCAAGTGCGCCACTAGACTTTCGTCCACCATATACTGAACTATTTCACGAGGCGTATAGAATGATCCAGTCTGTTTACGAGCCGAAGTCTTTGTTTCTGGATTGTAAGAAGCCAACAAGTTCTCGAAAGCTTTGCCGAGTAGTTCCGGGTCAAGTGAAACTTCCTGATCGAGCGGAGTATTCTCCTCTATAGTAAAGTTATATCTTTTCAAGATGTCGATGATACCACGAGCACAGACTTTCTTCTTTTTTGCATCTCCATACCACTGCGAAAGGTCCACACTCCGTCCTACCTCATCGCCAAAAAAGAGCCAGTCAGGCATGTAAAGTTGCTCAAGTGATTCCTTTCGCTCTGAGAAACCATCGTAATAAAGATTTTTAGGTTTGTCATCAAGACAATCGAAAAGGCCACCGTTTAGGAACGGCACATGGCTATTGGCCATCCGTACAAATTCATCAGCGCCTCCTTCTCGGAATTCATTCTTGTAGCGCATCAGGTTGTTTATATTGTAACCATCCCGCTTATATCCTATCTGACCGTCACCACGGAATCGGCGATTGTTGGGCGTGTTCTTTCCTTCAGCCACAATTGGACAGTTAAACATGGCAAAGAAGAGGTTCTGAAGAATGAGTCGATAGTATTTGCTATCTTCAGCATTATAGAGCAAAGTCTGGCGATCATGAGGATCAAAATTCTCTATGTAATGGTCACGAATGTAACTTTCATCGAAAAATTCCTCGGGAACCAAATGTTTCTGCTTTATAAACCACACGAAGATAAGACGAGTGATCAGTCGAATGCAACTCTCATGGTTAAACCGATCGTCATCTTCGTTAGTCGTAAGGTCATTGGGAAAACGAGCAACTTGAACTGCCCAAGCGTACCAGTCTGATAGCTCTTCATAGAACTTTCTCGTGAGCAACTGCGAAGAAAAGACTTCCATCCAATGTTTATATAGCTCATCGAATGTGGGATACAACTTATCGTAAATTGTGTCGAGAATCATAAGATGCCCTCTATGAGGATGGAGGCAGTTGATATCGCGCAACATGCTTACCTTGCCCAGTTTCTCTCCCTGGCCCTGTCTCCACTCCTGCTGATATTCTGTGCGTTCACAGGTAGCAATGCTTAACAAATGACCTTGACGAAAGATGACTGTAACGGGGAAGTTATAAACCAGACGATTGAAAGCTCGTGTTAGAGTTGCAAGTATGGTACGAGTAATATGAGCTTCGGGCTTGATATCAACAGCAAAAATCATCATACTGCGATAGTGGACATTGTCTTGCAGCTTCTTCAGATCCTCACTTAATGGAGTGTCGCCTTTGTCAAATCCCTGAATAGCATCGTCAGAGACTTCTCCCAAATAATAGCAATAGTTCGACAACGAGAGTGCATTCTGCACATAGGCAGGGACTGTGTTCTCGTAATAATCCTCATAACGAATAGGGGCAGACACTTCCATGGTGTGTGGTATCTGCAATTTTTTGAGCAGCAGATAAGAAGAATCAAACAGGTTACCACTGGTAAATTGCTCTAATGTTGCTTTCATATTGTGCTTAATTTAATTTTTTGCTTACATATTCCCAAACTATCAGATCGAAGTTCTCCATTTGGAACTTCTCTTCAAGGCTCTTGTCAGAGGCCGTTTTTTTGCCTGTAGTTCCCTTGGCATGGAAGCGGTTCTTGCGTTCCTCTACGGCCTGACGAGGTGCTTTCATTTCCATCCATGACTGTAAGATTCCAGTCAGTTTGGCCAATCGCACGTTGTCGGTTGTCTCAATCCATTCCGGTACAAAGCGCTCCTTGAGTTTGTTTTGACGTAAGAATTCAAGTACTTCTGCTCGATTCATCTCCTGATAGGTGGCTTGAAGGTTTGTGTCAACAGGTTGACACATCAGATAAATCTCACTATAAGACTTTTTACTGCCTATCTCACGATGCGGATAACCGACTACAGCCACAAGGCTTTCGGGTATTTGTTGGAATAGATCATCTTCGACCTTAAATCCAGAAAATATGCCATTGGGCATCTTGCGGAAAAGCTCTTTATGACGCTCGAAGTAGTCTATCAGATCTTGACGATAGACCTCGAGTGAAAAGTCCTTGAGTGACAATGTGCGAGTCGATTCGATGTCGCTGATGCTATTGTTCTGAAGTTCCTCAAGCAGACGGTCGGCATTCTTGTCAAATAAGGGATTATCTTTCAGCATCTGCTCATAGCCTTCGTTGAGATCTTGGGTTTCTGTTCCTGTCAGATTCATAATAGCCATACGGTTCTCAATACGTTCTTCGAGATGCAAGTAATCCTCGAAGGACTTGGCAGGCCAGAAGTTGACACACTTCACCCGCTTGTTCGGAGAACCGATTCGGTCGATACGTCCAAATCGTTGAATCAGACGCACTGGGTTCCAATGAATATCATAGTTTATTTGCATATCAGCATCCTGAAGGTTTTGTCCTTCAGAGAGACAATCAGTGGCGATAAGGATGTCAATACCGTCATCCAACAATCGTTTGAAAGAAGGCCTTCGTTCGATTATCAGCTGCTTCCATACATCGTAAGGTACGTTCCATCGACGATTTTCATCGTCGTAATATTCTTCACGGTTGAGTCTTGCCTCTTCATAAAGGTCACTCCAATCCAGCTCCTTATAGAGTTTGCTGTAAGGTGCAAAGCTCCGAAGTACCTCGATGAAGTTGTTTGTGGCGTGATGTCCTGTTGTATTTATTTCTTGACCGGACACAGAAGCCATACGCGAAAAACCACATTTGACGAGTTGATCATATACGAATTTGGCTGTGTCGGCATATGCTGTGAAGATGACCACTTTTTTGTTGTCTGACTCTTGTTTCTTATCAAGAATACTTATCAGTTCTTCCATCTTTAGGTCTTGTTCAAAGCCTTGCTCATAGTCCTCGGCATAAGCATCGAGACTTTCGCAGATGGCGCGCAGCTTATTGACATCCATACGAAGACCACGTTCAAAGCCGCCAAGATTCTTCATGTCTGCCAAATTAATCGATCCCTTGCGAAGGGTAAAGATATCGTCGGTATCATTATACTCGTCGTCATCGGGTATCTCGACATCGACCTTTCCACTTGCTTTTTTCTCCTTGAACGCAACAACTTTTTCGAGAGTCTGCTCATGAACTTCGAGCACTTTCTTTATGGTAGTACGGCAGGAGTGCCAGCTGCTCTCCAATCGTTTCATGAAGAGGATCCCCATCATCTTGACGAGGAAACGTTCACGGTTTACATCATCATTCCAATCTGAAGCAGCTTCCTTCTTTGCTTCTTTACGAGATTCGTGCAAGAAGAGACTTGGCTGATAAGCCGTAAGGCTCAAAGATTCGAAGGCTGTATAGATTTCCTCGGTCGTTTTGTATTTGCCGAAATGATCAACACCTTGATATACATTAACCGGTTTATCCTTTTCGGGGAACCCCAGATTTTCACCCAGTGTTTTTTCGATCAGTTTTCTGTTACGTGCTACTATCAGTTTGTCCGTAAGGTTGAAGAACCTCGGTGGAAGCATAGCGATAAATGAACCTATTGTTCGTGCTGGATCATCACACCATTGGGTGTATTTGCGTTGACTGTCGGCGAAAAGGTACTTGAGTGATTCAATATTGAAATCATCGGTATTGAAAGCCGCATCATTGCCATGACCAATAAGATTGAACTGCCCTTTCACGTCATTCAATCCGGTATTGATAGGGGTAGCCGAAAGCATCAAAACCTTAACATCCCGACCTTCTACATCTGACGTGTTCTGTATGAGTTTAGTAAGAAGCTCTTGATAACGGCCTGATTTCTCGTTGCGTAGATTATGGCTCTCATCAATGACTATGAGCACTTTCATCCTCCTCTGCAGCCAACTCAATGTCGCATCTTCGTAAGCATTCTCCAAGCGGTCATTCTGGAGATCGGTATGAAAGCGCACGAGATAATCAAACTCGTCTTTGTCAAAACGAGAGCCATGACGCTTCAGGTATTGAGTCCAGTTTTGCTCCAATTTCTTGGGACAGAGTAGGACGGTGACGTAGCTCTGTAACTGGAAATACTTGATTACAGCCAATGCAGAAAAAGTCTTACCTAAACCAACAGCATCTGCAAGGATAGCACCATTATATTTGCGGAGCATCTTTATGAGCGAAATGACGCCTTTCTGCTGGTAGTTGAATAAGGTTTTCCAGATGACACTGGTCTGCAGGAGCGACATATCCTTGTGATATTCAATGCCACCACCATCCAAATCGAGATCGGAATTGAAAAGCTCGAAGAGTATCTTATAGTAGATTTCCTCGGGTGTATATTTGCGGAAATACTCGTCAATTTTCTTAATGAAATAATCCTTTACACTTATCTTTTCAGACTTTGGATTGGAGGGGTCGGACAGAACCTCAGAAGATGCTTGGGCCCATATTTCTTCAAACCAAGAGCATACTTCTATGTAATCTTTGTCATTGAGTTTTACTGGAGCACCCATGGTCAATTCAATGTTTGATGAGGCCTTCAGTCCTAAGCCAGCCTCGGTCAGGTTACTGCTGCCACTCAGATAATAGCTGTCATTTTTCTTTACATTGTTACGAAACATATATGCCTTAGCATGGCAAAAGGCATTGGCAATGGCTCGTATTTGAACACTATTCCTTCTCAAGAAAGCTTTAGCCTCCTCTGCATATTTGTCGATATGAAGGCGAGAGCCTATACTTGTGTCTCCAGATAGTATATCGATGATGTGAATGTCGTCGTCTTCTGGTTTGACCAACTCTGATGATACGATTCGAAATTTATCCTCTTCTGGTATTTCATTATATAGCTGACTTAATGCACGGATTGTGAAATAGCCAGTGACAATATCAAGGTTTCCTGTTTGATTGGATTTTTTGCCAGAAAATGTGTTAATGAAATCCCAAACAGTCTTTATATTCAGACCGTCATCCGGATAACGATTTTTCTTGTTGTCGATAAGCATAGTATTATGGTATTTGTGAGTTCTCACATGAATAAAAAGAAGGTATATCTGTTTTAGTCATGGCGAGTGTGCCCTCTTGTTGTTAAAGATTAGTTAATCGGGTGCAAAGATAATCAAATATCCTAATTGCACCAATAATTTTGGCATTTTTTTAGAATTATGCGTGTAATTTTTTGTTGAATGTTAGAATTTTCTTATATTTGCGGCGTTATTTATCCTAATAGTTTTTCGTGCTTAGTTGATGAACATAATTATTTGAAAAGACATTGTACTATGACATTCAAGACAAGAACAGAAGAGCTCAGAAAAGCAGTGGAGGTTTTACGCCCATTTGTCAAGGAGAAAGTGGAGGATGAAGATCCATATAGGATTTCATACCGTGACAAACTGTACTTTGAGGTATTTACAGATTGTGCATACCTTTTTGTGTTAATACCAGGTGTGCGTATTTGTGAACGAATTTGGGCAGAATCATCTGAAAGTAATGTGTCCTTTTGCTTTCGGATGAAAGAATTCTGTGACTTTTTAGAGAATAGGCACGATGATATACTGACTTTTGAGGAAGACCGTTTTCTAGGGTTCTTTATTTTTGAAAAAAGTAGCGAACCGGATTATACGCCAATGCAGGCTTTTTCCACCACCCAAATATTGAAGAAGTCGCCCGTTGATTCCTTAACAACGTATCCACAATCAATTTCAATTGAAAAAGATTTCTTGATAAGTCATTTAGATCGTTTATCCAAATTAGGTGATTACGATTCATCGATTTTTTTCAATATCGAACAACATTGCTGTACAACTTGGATTCAAAGCTCTAAGGCTACAATGGTTACATGCGATACTGTCAATGTTCATGGAGCTATCGATTTTGGCTTTTTCATTCCTAATCGCTTTATATTAAAGGGAGGGATTAGTCTTTTGCAACGTGACGATTCGTCCTATTCTAAGATATATTATAATGAGAACGGTATAAAGATAGGTGATTCTGACCATTTTATAGTATTATATCAGCACAAAATAAAACCTGAATTAATTACTGATGTTAAGAAGTTATTTGCAAGTATTGATACAAAGGATAAGATAGTTGTTAATACAGATTCCATATTGTCATTCTTAAAACGAGCAAGAAACTTGTGTCAGACTGAAGTCCCTACGGTCTTCCATATATCACGGGGATATATGACCATGCATAGATATGATCCCTATTACGAAGTCGCCATTCATGAGTATTTTTCTGTATTGGATGGTTTCAATGATACGTACATTACAATTGACACAAAATCGATGCTTGCTATGTTGGAGGATATTGATGTTCCATACATTCAATTACTGAGACTGCCCAACGGGCTTTTATACCTTTCATAAATCGATGAAGATCCCTTCGAGAATACTCTTAGAATATTAAAACCAGGCGAAGTGAAACCCGAGGATTTGCCGTACTATCAAAAGGAATCTGAAGCCTTGGTTAAAAGGTTTAACCCACTTTCGTAAATTGCTTCATTTATGGAAGAAAGTATCATACTGAATGGCATTCCCATTATCATAAAAAGGCGAGCTCGGATGAAGCGTCTGGTGGGGTACTGCAATCGAGAAGGGCAGATTATAGTGATTTGCGACGATACAACTACTGATGCAAGTATTATAAAATATGCTTCTGAACGTTGGAAGGATAAGTTCCTTGATGACGAAAAGGACGATTCTTCTCGTTCAAATGTCCCGGATGAGGAAGACTTAGTTACTGAGTCTTCACAATCTACAGTGCATAGAAAGATTGCTGGAAAATATGAATTCCGATTTGAATACGAAGGCTATGAGGTGTATTGGTATATTATGCCTAAATGTATTTCGAAACTGGATATAAGAATAGTTGGTAATTCAATCATGCTTGTCGATATTTCCAGGGATTATGCCGATGATGAAGTATTACGAAAGTATTTAGAAACTCGCCTCGATCGTATTATAGAAAAACATTTTAAGAAAAAGAATCGAGTGGCAGAACCTTCAAATATTCACATTAACACGAGTTCTTTTTCTGATTGCAATCCTCGGAAAGACATAACAGACAGTATATTCACAAAACAATCGAAACACAAACATAAGGGTTCTGTCATTGGACCGACCAAGTCAGAGCCATACATAGGCAAAAACAAAAGGCCCTTGCCGAAGGAAAGAATAATTGGGCCGGACGGCCGTTTTCATGAGCGTGGAACAGCCGAGGATTATGGATTGAGGGAGAAGGATTGACAAAAAAAACAAGCCGACACTCCAACATAGACAAATGACGTCATGAACCCTGT
>JAEEGK010017121.1_pt1 | contig 15847 bp, 14 predicted proteins | sample 8958771 | NCBI WGS metagenome assembly JAEEGK01 (sample SAMN16246547, study PRJNA631951) | gut metagenome | biome: gut microbiome; feature: rumen; material: SC-attached | host: Bos | place: Iran: Karaj | collected 2018-10
CTACCTGTTCGAAAGTGGTGCCTGAACGGTATTTACCATCGGGCTGCATGAATACTCGCAAGTAGGCAGCGAATCGGAAGTAACTGACATTATTGAGGAATTGTTCTGCCTTTGCAGAATCAAGAATTGTTATTCCTCGCTGTTGCAAGGCAATAAGTTGGTCACTGATACTGAGTGCGGGTTTGTTATATTCCATAAGCCTATATACAAAAAAGGTCCGCCCTGGTACGCTGGTCAACGGGAAGCGTGGCGGAGTCTGACGTTGCAAAGGTACGAATAATAATTGAAACCGCAAAACTTTTTAGCAAAAATTTATTTCAGACAGAAATATCGACCGCGAATCTTGATGCGATTGATGTCTATTTGGGCGAAATGGTATTCGTCACCACGTTTATATACTAATGTGTTGTTGGGGTCTGCGTCGGTGATGTCTATGCCTTTTTCCGTCAATAGCCGTTTGAAGTTCATATAACCCGTCAATATCTTCTCGTGCTCGCGTCTAACCTTGATGAGATGCCACATCCGTCTGCCAGGAATGTACGGCAGATATTCGGAAACGAAATAGGAGGTGTGGTAGAAGCCCATCCGCCTGACAACAATATAAGCCACAGGCGGGGCAGTCTCTATTCCGTGTTCAAGCAGATAGTTGGCTTTCTCGTAAGCCTGTTGAGCCTTGCTCTTCAAGAGGCTTGAATAGAGCATTCGTTTCCAGAAAGGAACTTCACGATACTGCTTGACCACGAAACTCTTGCCACCAGTAGATACTCTTGCCACAAAGTTCCGTCCGTCCTCATAGACTTGCTCATAGCGCACATTCCCCTGAGGCACCTTTATCAGTTGCCGCTCAAAGTCCGAATACTTCGGATTGACATATAGTTGCATATCCATGACCATATTTTGTTTGATGATTAGAACGTCATTCGCATGGTGAAGCGGACACCTTGCTTCTCGCAGGTGGGCAGGTCGCGGTAGTTGAAGCGGCGCACGTATTCCACATGCAGCAGTTTGAAGATGTTGTGGATACCAACGATGAGCTCCACGTAAGGCCGCTTGGCCTCCATCATCTGGCAGTTGTAGTCGAAGGTCCCATCGGCATTGTAGTGGCCAGGGAAATAATACAGGCGGCTGTCGTTCTGGTTCTTCGCCAAGAAAGGATTGTTCTTGTCTGACAGGTAGCCCCAGTAGAAGTTGCATCCCAGATACTCGCGCCACTTGAGTCTGCGAACCAGAGGGATGCGGTTGAGAATCTTTCCGTTGAGGTCCCACGAGAGCAGCAGGGTGGCATTGCGGTCTGTGATGAACTCCATGTTGTCGATCAGGTTGAAGGTGTAGTCCTCCATGATGTAGCTCAAGTTTGCGACAGGGAAGCCCAGCAACGTGAAGGGTACCTGGTTCCATTGGCACTGGGCATGCAGGTAGCAGTCGAACTTACCCCATGAATGCATCCAGAAACGCTTGTAGAAGGTAAACTCCGTCAGGTTGTAGTTGCAGTCTCCGCCAAAGAGTCCCTTCACTCCTGTCGTGTGCTTTACTCCCATGATGGGCGAGTCGTAGTTCAGCTTCAGGCGGCGCTGCTTGGTATTGATCCATGCCGCATTGGGCTGATACTCGAATCCTGCAGAGAACTCACTCGAAGTGATGTATTTGCTCATGTAGTCTGGCGAGTCCATCAGGTCCTGACGAGGCATCGCAGTACCATTCATCTTCTGGAAGAAGAGTTTTCCTGCCCCTTCTGCCCGTTCCCTGCGGAATCCTGTGACCAGATGCATTCCGTTCTCCCACTCTCGATCCCACTGCAGGAGCATACGCTGCACGTAGGTCATGTGGTCCACAGTCGTCCACTTGAGCGAGGTGAACACGTTGTCCTTGTCCGTCTGGATGAAACGGTCGCTGGGAGCGATGACATCATAGAAATAGGAGGCTGTAATGTTGTTCTTGGGGAACTCGCGAGGCAGGTAGTCCTTCTTGTTGATGGAATAGGTGATTTCCCCCAGTCCCTTCCAGCGCTTGTCGCCAAAGCCATAACCGACATACCCCTTGCCAAACCAATGGGGATTCAGGTTGGCTGTCGTCTGTGCGCTGGCTCTCAGCTTCAGGCCTTCCACGAAGTTCTGTGAAATCATCGCGTTGATGGGCCCAATGTCCACCTTGCTGGGATGCTCAGGATTGATGCTGGTCTCCACGAAGTTCTCTATGAATGCCTTGCCTACCCAAATGATCTGCTTGAATCCCTTGATGTTCTGGATGCGCTGCATGAACTCGTTCATCTGGCTCTCGCTCTTTGTCAGGGGGGTAGGACGCTGCTCGTCCCAGAATTCCTCGTCGCGCATCTGGGCATTGGCCTCCAGTTTGGTGTCTCCCTTGAACTTGAATGTGCGGTCTGGAATGGGGGCGAAATCCCATTGGCTGTATTTCACAGTACGCTCCACCTGCATCTTCTGGATAAACGAGGCCAGTTTCATCTGGACAATCATCTTGTAGTTGGTCACCACCTGCTCGCCTGTGGGAAGAGGCTCGAAGTCCTGGATTACATCCATCTGCTCCACAAAGTTCACATCCGATCGGCTGGGGATGCCTATCTCTGCCCGCTTCACACGCCAAGTGGAGTCGGCCAGCACGTACAGGGAACCTGAGAAGCCGAAGTCCTGGGGATTGTTGGGGGTGAATTCCAATTTGAAGCACTTCTGCTTGTCGACGAATGTGGTGTCCACGATGAAATAGCGGTAGAAACCTATGGCTCCGTCGGCGATGGGACTGGTGAAGGGATACTGGAACATGCGCACCTGGTTCTTGTAGATGTCGATGTCCTGGAAGCAGTCGGCCAGCATGCTCTCCACAATCTCGCCCGTATTGATCAGGTTCGTCACACCCTCTGATCGCTGGCCCACGATGATGGACTTCTCCTCGTGGGGACTCTTGCGGTAGATGATACGGATGGCCTTCTCGTCGATGGTCAGGGGCAGAATCAGTTTTCCCGTCTCAGGACAAGTCTCCACGTGCTCCTTCAGGAAGGGGAAATGCTTGAAGTGATCGTCCTGGAACACCTTCTCCGTGAACTCGTTCAGGGCAAAGGTCATCTTCTCGTACTTCATGTACGACAGATAGTCGTTCTGACGCAGGTCTGTGGCCTTCTTCGCCTCGATCACCTTCCTCATCATGTCCACGGCAGGATTGTTCTTGCGCTGGTACTTGGTGCGCTTCCTTGTCACAGTCACCTCCTGCAGGCTGCTGGCTGTCTCGCGCAGTTTGATGTTCAGCCGCTGGGAAGCCTTGACCTCCACCGTCTGGGACTCGAAACCCATCATGGAGAATATCAGTTTACCCTTGCGGAAAGCTATCTTGTACTTACCGTTGATGTCCGTCTGCACTACCGTGCTCTTGTCGTCCACGTAATAGACATGCACCGTAGGCAGCGTCTCGCCAGTAGTTGCATCTGACACGACTCCCTGGACGAACTGAGCGGCTGAACGGAAAACGCACAGCATCACAAACACGGAAAAAAGGAAAATTCTCTTGTTCACAGCACAATTCTTCTACTATCTGCCTCCATTGTTCACAGAAAGCGCGTGCAAAGATACAAAGTATCTGTCAATTTACGAATTTTCGAGGGTTAATCTGTTGCAATTTGGGCACTTTTTTGTCAAACCGAGCCTCCCAAGTGTCATTTTCAGCAACTATCGCCTACCCTTCTCCCCCTCTTTCTGTTGCCAAATTTGCTCATGATCGTGCCGCATCCAGCTGTTTTGTTCAATATTTCAATCTCTCTCTCCGAGTAATCAATCCGAATCCTTTGGGCAATCCGAATTCTCTGAGTAATCTGAGTATCCGCTGATACTAAGGTGTTGCGTCGAGGTTTTCAACGTGTTGACTCCGGATTTTCAACGTGTCGATTTCCTCTTTCTAACACGATGCAAAGGTACGTTTAAGCAAGCGCCGTGCGATAAAACGCTTTTTAATTGTATGGTCGAGCGCTAGTACCTTAGCGACAGCAAAGGTACGAAGAACTGGTGACCCGCTGACCGTTATTGACCGACTTTGACCGTTATTGGCCGTTATTGGCCGTTATTGCTTGGAAAATGTAATGAAATTTCTTGCATATTTCGATGTTTTTTTTGTAACTTTACATAGAAATAAACGATGACGAAGACGATGACGAAGACGATGACGAAGACCGTAAATGACGAGATGGGAAAAAGTAAATGGGACTCCGAGCTTGCTCGCCTGAGCACCTACTGGAGCGCAAGAAATCGTAAATCGTAAATCGTAAATGGTAAATGGTAAATGATTAGATGATTAAATGATTAGGTGTCATTGTTTTTCTTCTCCTTCAGGAGAAAACCTGAAGCGGACGAGCAGAGGGAAATGGTCAGAAGGTGCGATGCTGCGGCCATAATCTTCCGTGATGATGTGACGAGAGAGGGGAATCATGCGTTTGAAGAACACATAGTCGAACTCAGAGCCCTTGCAGCCAGGATGGGTTGCAGGAAGCCAGTTGGAAGCCGTGTGGGTGATTTCTCCCCTGGGAACACAAGAGGTCTTGGTGCAGAGGGCGGCATCCGTCAGGCAGGAAGCCACACCTCGCCAAGCCTCAGCGTGGTCATTGCGGCGCATGTTGAAGTCCCCCACCAGCACAACAGGCTTCTGCCCAGCAATCTCACTCATGCGTTGCCCAATGAGCTTGCAGCTTTCAATGCCAGACTTCGAGGCCCCATAGTTCGTGTGAACGACGGCAAAGAAGAAGTCCCTGCCAGAAGCTTTGTCGCGCAAATGTGCCCATCCCAGGGCACGCGGGAGTTGTTCCTCAGTCCCCACCCATCCTGGGCCAGGAGTCTCAGGATGCTCGTTCAGATAGAACAGCCCTTTGTCGAGCAGTTCATACTTCTCCCGTTTGAAGAAAATCACATTGTGCTCATACTGCCTTCCTTCGCGCTCCACCGCCCAATCGGCATAGCCAGGAAGCATATCGCGCAAATCCTGCAACTGCGATTTGCCAGACTGTGGGTCGCGATTGTTGCCAAGGACCTCCTCCATGCCCACGATATCGAAATCGTAGTCAGTAACGATGCGTCCCACGAAAGACTTTCTGTTGGCCCACAACCTATCGCCAGCATCGCCGTTGCTGGGGTTGCAGTAGCGTATGTTGAACGTGGCAAAGCGATGTACGCCCTCCTCGCCGCTAACCCTCGATGGGGAGACAAAAAGGGACATCAGACCAAAGGCGACAGCCCAAAGGTAAAACTTAAACTTCTTCTTTTTGCTTTCCATGCCTCTCTATTTCCCTTCCCTTTACAGGGAATTTCTGGGTACAAAGGTATAGGAAATAAATGATTTCTCCAACAAAAGAAAGCAGATTTTTTGAGGAAAATTTGAGCCATTTTCGCCCCTTAGAAGTCCTCTTTCTGATTACACGCTGACTATAAATATATTAGTGCTAAGAAGCACTACGTTTTATGTTTTAGAAAGACAAAACGAGGCGGTTTGAGAGAACTCGAGCCATTGGCATTACGCGCCCTCAATGACCATCATGATTTTCTTCTTGAAAAACTGCTGATTGTTCATAAGTAATTGATACACAGCTTCATTGAGAAGACGAAAACGGCAAAAGGAACAAACTGGGAACAAAAATTTCAGAAACCCCAAAATGAAAACATATGCTTAACAAATCTTAACACGGAAAACAAGCGAAATTTTCCGATTTTGACATTTGAAGTACGTTTATAATTTGAAATAATTGGCTGAAAAGTGGGTGTTTCAGATATCCTTTCATAATAATTTCAAAGAATTTTTAGTGCTTAATGATACTTTTATTGAACAACTATCGTTTATTTCATAAAAAATTGATACATTTGCACCATAATTATATTAATTTATATCTCATGGCAAATCTCAATCGTATAAAAATTGTTCTTTTTGAACATAATAAAACTGGCAAATGGCTTGCTGCTGAACTTGGCAAATCACCATGTACTGTAAGCAAATGGTGTCAGAATACAATACAGCCAGATTTAAAAACTTTGGCACAAATAGCAAAATGCCTCAATGTTAAGGTTGCAGATTTAATTAGAGAACCAGAAATAAACAATACTATATGATAAAAAAAGGGTCATTCAAGAGTGTTATTGAATTTCTTGGCTTTAAGCAAGAAGAAGGACATGAAGCAATCTACTATAAAGATTTCGTTGATTGTACTTTGAAGGTTGATTTTGCCAATGAGAAGATGATTTATCCCGAAGAATGTGGTCTTATCGTAAACGACAAAACCACAAGCAACTTCGATAAAGATGAAAACTTTGTCGTCTTTGAATGTGTTCATAGACTATTGGCAAAAGGATACCGCCCTGAACATATTGAACTCGAAACTAAATGGCAACTCGGTCGGGATGTTAAAGGTGGAAAGGCCGATATTTTAGTGAAAAAACCAGATAATTCAGTCTTACTCATTATTGAGTGTAAGACTGCAGGGGCAAAATTCAATGAAGAATATAAAAACACAGAAGCATATGGCGGACAGCTCTTTAGTTATTGGCAACAAGAAGGTTCAACTGATTGGTTAGTTTTATATGCTTCAGATTGGAAAGATTCTAATCTTTCATATAAAGCTCCCGTAATACGATGCAAGGATGATGAAAACATCCTAAAAATGGCAAAAAAGGATTCTGATATACTTGTGTATCAGAAAGCTCAAAATGATATTGAAAAATATACAGTCTGGAAAGAAACTTATAAACTTCAATGGCTTGATAATGTCGTATTTGATGAAGATAGCACAGCTTATAAAATAGGTATTCCACCACTCAGAAAATGCAAATTGGTTGAATTTAAGCCAGAAGATAAGATTGTCAATCGTTTTGAAGAGATTCTTAGACATAATAATGTATCAGATAAAGAAAACGCGTTTAATAGACTTGTTGCATTATTCATCTGTAAACTTGTAGATGAAATAACAAAACAGGATAGCGATGAAGTTGATTTTCAATACAAACAGGGTACAGACACCTATGAAAGTCTTCAGGATCGTCTTCAGCGTCTTCATCAACAAGGCATGGAGGAATTCATGAAAGAAAAAATCTTTTATGTAGAAGCTGACTATGCTGAAAAATTGTTTTCTCAATATACTGGTCAAAAAAGGAAGGCTGCAATCGCAGATTTGAATAATACGATTAGAATCCTGAAGTTCTATTCTAACAATGATTTTGCTTTTAAAGATGTCCATAATGAGGATTTGTTTTTTCAAAATGGAAAAATTTTGGTTGAAGTGGTGCAACTCTTTCAGCCATATCGAATTGTGTATAGTTCAAAACATCAATTCTTGGGTGATTTGTTTGAGAAACTTCTTAGTAATGGATTTAAACAAAACGAAGGCCAGTTCTTTACACCAACGCCAATTACAAGATTCATTTGGGATTCGCTGCCTGTAAAGGATTATATTAAAAATAATGGATTACCAAAGGTGATAGACTATTCATGCGGTGCAGGACATTTTTTGACAGAAGGTGTTGAAGCTATTAATGCTGCAACTAATCAAGAAGATAGTTCATGGGTCTCCAACCATATTTTTGGAATCGAAAAAGATTATCGACTTGCCAGAGTGTCAAAAATTTCAATGTTTATGAATGGTGCAGGCGGTTCTTGCATTACATTTGGCGATGGACTTGAAAATTATCCTGCAAAAGAAATCTCTAACAATTCGTTTGATATTCTTGTTGCAAATCCTCCGTATGCTGTTGAGGGATTTAAGACTCATCTTAAAATCCGAAACAATTCATTTGAGCTGTTGGATAAAATATCGGATGATGGAAAAGAAATCGAAACTTTATTTATCGAGAGAGCCGCTCAACTCATAAAACCGAAAGGTCTGGCCGCAATTGTTATGCCAGATCAGATTTTGTATAAACCATATACAAGCTATATAGGTGCAAGAGAAATTTTACTTAAGAATTTCAAGTTTAAGGCCATAGTACGTTTGAAAGGGAATACTTTTGCCGCGACAGGGAAAGAAACAGCGATACTTTTTCTTGAAAAATATGCTGAACCACCTGTATATCATAAACTCGCAGAAGACTTTGTATTTGCAGTTATGAATAACACTTCACTCGAAGATTGGACGGATAAAGAAATCTTTGAATCATACATCGATACGATAGGTGTAGATAAAGATTTATACTTAAGTCTAATGGATGGTGAATTTGATTGGGAGCCAATTTGGAAAGATTCCTATCTCGCAGAGTATTGTGTGGCATTTACCACAGTTAATGTGACTGTGCCTAAAAATGCCACAGCTGAAGAATGTGAAGCCATCAAGATGCGAAAATTTGTAGACTTCTTCCGTGATGTGGAAACGCACAAATTATTTTGCTATTTTATGACCTATGGTCAAAATACAGTTCTCGTTGAAGCACCAGAAGACAACTCTGAACAAAAAAAATTCTTAGGCTATACCTGGACTGACAGACAAGGATTTGAAGGCATTGTTATTAAAGTTCCCGGAGGACAGATGTATGACGATGGGAATCGATACAATAATGATACTTTGGCAGGCATAATTCGCCAAATGTATGAAAAATCGGAGGTTGAGATTAGTGAACAGCATTCAAAATTTGCAAAGACAATCAAGTTGGAAGATGCTTTTGATTTTACGCAAAGTTCGTTCAATTATGTGATTGCTCCAAAAGCAAATGTTAAAAATGAGGTTAAAAGCCAATATCCTCTGATTAAATTGAATAATCCGAATATGTTTGAACTGAGCATAGGAAAACGAGTCCTCAAATCAGAAGTGTCAGAGAATGGCAAATATCCCATATATAGTGCAAATGTGTTGGAACCATTTGGGAGAATTGACAAACTTATTCTTAAGTCATTCGATTGCGATTCTGTTCTATGGGGTATAGATGGAGATTGGATGACTGCTTTTTTGGAGAAGGGAATCAAATTTTATCCAACTGATCATTGCGGTGTCATTAGAGTAAAAGATTCAGGAATATGCCCTTACTATCTTTATATGATTCTTGATATAGTTGGAAGGCAATATGGTTTTTCAAGGAGTTATCGAGCCGCGACAGAAAGAGTCGCCTCTGTTAGAATTCCTCTTCCACCAAAAGATGTGCAAAAGGACGTAGTAAAAGCCGGAAAGAAAGTATTTGAAGAATTTCATACAAGCCGTATGACCATAGAAGAGTATAGGAATAAAATACTTACAATTTTGTATAAATATAAAATTCTTGAAGAAATTTCATAAGGCGATGGTAAGTGAGATAAAAAACTTTTGGATATACAAGAAAGATTGGATTGTTGCACTCCTTCTAATTCTTACAGGAGGTATGATATATGTTCTATATCGCCCTGAAAGTCTTTTGCTTTTTAGGGTAACTGATAGTCTTGGAATGACACCTCTAATTGATATTGTAAGGTCAAATACCTCAAAAGTTATGTTGCCATCCTTCATGATTAACAGTTTGCCTGCGGGATTATGGACAGCATCTTATCTGATGATGATGTATATCACGACTAAGTTTCATACACGAAGAATTAGATTGATGCTTGCTCTACCTCTTCCTGTTATGGCAATTGTACTGGAACTTATGCAATTCTTCGGTTGGTGTCCTGGCACATTTGATATATACGATTTGATTTGTTATATTGTGCCACTGTTTATATTTATTAAATCAATATAGTAATAATCACATAAAAAACTCTTTTTCAAATGAAAAGACAAGACGAATTAGGTGTGGGAGGTTCAATTATCCTCACTATTGTATTTGCGGTCATGGCCGTTTTTACCTATCAGACAGATTCCTCTGGTGAAGGAAATCCACTTGCTTGGATTCCGGGTGTTGGTGTAATTGCAGGTATTATTATGACGATAATTGCCGCAATTAATGCTTCAAATAAAAGCGCGAGAGAGGAACAGCAAAAGAATTTTGCAAAGTCCATTACCCATGACAGTAGCTTTGGTAATGGTGACTTGAAGTTGTATTTTAATTCTTCAGACAAAAAGGTAACTATTTGTGCTACCACAACCTCTGGTACGAGTGAGAAGGTAATAGATAACTTCGAACAAAGAAAGTCTGTCGAAACTGATAATCATATTGTTTCACTTGATTCTTCAAACAATAAAGTCCTTCGAGTGAAAAATAACAATGGCAGCATCGCTTTTGAAGAATGTTGTATCAATGACGAATTGAAGAAAAAAGGTATTGAAGTAAAGCCTTCTACTCCAACAATTAAGTCATTTAACGACTATGCCTTCGTAACAGATGATACTAATGAATTTGTTGCAGTTGTCACTCCTTCAAAAATCCATGTTCTTCAATACTCGGACATTGTAAGTATCTCTTACGAGGAAAATGGTAGCGATGTATTCAATAAATCACTTGGCGGTGCCGTTGTCGGTGGTTTGCTCTTCGGAGGCGTCGGAGCTATAGTCGGCGGTAATACAGCAAAAGCAAAGCAGAATAAAGAAGTGAGAAATATGTCTATCAAGATTCTCTTGAAGAGCACTTCTGACTCTACTATTATTTTAAAGATATATGAGGTAGGTAAGGATGGTTCTGTTTTGGAAACGAAAAAGGATGCGGATAGAATGCACTATGAAGGATTAATGAAGGAAGTGTCAGGTATCAAGGATATTTTCTCTATCATTATTGATATTGTAGACAAGAATATTGCTATGCAAAAATCGGCTCCAGTTACCCCACTTTTATCTTCTGCGAGCGTTGCAGATGAACTGACGAAATTAGCAAAGCTAAAGGAGTCGGGCATTCTATCTGAGGAAGAATTTAATGCTCAAAAATCGAAACTTCTAAATCTTTAATTGAATGGAAAAATCTGAATGCAATTATAACTTGAACGAGTGGAAGACATTTGTTCTTAAAGAGCTATGCAATCTCAATGAGGCTTCTCTTATTGATACTATTTGGAATCGCTTAAAAGTGAACCAAAAAGTACCAGAGTCTGACAGAAAAGCTCATTATCTGTACACAGATCTTGTCCTCAAATGTCTTGAGGATGAGCATGGACTAATTCGCACAGAGAAGAATGGCATTCAGATTACAACTGAAGGAAAATATGTTGCATCATTAAAAGGAGGATTTAGTGAATACATAAACTCATCACAAAGGCATAAAAAAATCGTTAAGTGGAATGATTATATTCAATTTGCGACTACTTTGGTTGGATTTATAAGTGGAATTATTGCCCTTCTCAATCTTATCTTTGATTGGTGGAATAAAAGTTTCTCCCTTTTTGTGATGGGGGCAATAATAATCTTAACAGTGGCTTTGTTTATTTACAAGAGGATAAAATAGCAACTCGAATAAAAATGTAATCATTATGAGTTTCATAATCACAACGTCACCTATTATTGAAAATAGGACAATTACAGAATATCTGGGTCCAATAATATCAAATGAAGTTTTGGGTGTAAATGTTATATCTGACTCTATAGCAAGTTTTTCAGATTTTTTTGGAGGCTCTTCAGGAACATATCGAGGTAAGCTGGAAGATCTTAAAAGAACCGTGCTTAATGACTTAAGAAACCAAGCTTTAAGTCAAGGTGCTGACGCTATCGTAGGTTTTAGTATTGCATTCAATGAAATATCTGGTAAGGGAAAACAAATGTTTATGGCTACAGCCACAGGAACAGCTGTCAAACTGGGGCATAATCGATTGGAATTTGCACGCAAAATGCACGAACTTACCATGTTCCATAACGAGGGTATCTTTACTGATTCTGAATATGAACATGAGGTTGATATTCTTAAAGCATCAGTTGAAAATGTGGTTGCTATTGAGAGCGAAAAGATTGAAGAGCAAAAGAGAGTCATGGAGACTGCCCGGAAACGATATGAAGAAGAACATGCAGAAGAGTTGCGGAGGAAAGAGGAAGCAGAAGCAAGAAGAGAAGCAGAGCGACTTGAATACAGAAATAAGCATGCAGAAATTCTTCAAGTAATCGAAAAAGAATACGCTAATCATAAGGGAGATGTTCAAAAATTGCATTTAGAGCAGATTGAAACCGCTACTTATGATGATATTATGCCAAAAGGGGAAATTTCTCACTATGACATTATGCGTTATTTTGTTGCCATTGGCAGAGCAGATGCAGCTGCAAAGTTCTACGTTGACAAATTTAATTTGCCAGCCCAAGATGCACTTCAATATCTATTAGCAATTTAAGTATATCATAAGCTTATGGAAGGAATGAGTATAGAATCAATAATTGGCATTGTTGCCGGAATCTTTGGCATTGTAACAGGCTGCGCCTGGCTTCATGGAGTAATGAAGCAACATGTTAAACAAAAGACTGCCTATTCTTTGATGAAACAAATTGTTGACAAGAACTTGACTGACGCACAAAGGAGGAAGATCTTGGGCAAGCTCAACAAGAATAAGCTTGTGAATGGACGCATCAAGGAAACGTATATTAACAACTTCGTTCTGGGTGGCAAAGGTATTGAAAAACTGCTCCTAGAAATCTGTGTGGAAAATGAAATTGAACCAACAGAAGATTTATGCAAAGAACTGATAGATACTAAAGGTCAGACGTTAAGAAATCAGTATCAAGAAGTGGTTACCGCATCTATTAAAAAGCAAGAAGTAGTGGAAACTCCAAGTGTGAAAGTAGAAGAGGTTATGCCAAAAGCAACATCAAAGCAGATAATATACTTTTCGCAACATTTGACAGCGTATAGTTGTTGGGCAAACATCAAGCAAGCCCTTGAAGAGAACGGAATAGCATATGGTCTTCTTCCAAACACAAAGGATATATGGGCACGAGATTATATGCCAGCATATTCAAACGGGCATTACGTTTCGTATGTATATAATCCTGACTACCTACAGAACGAAAAGAATAAGAAGTATATCACTGACAATGTAGAAGAAGTGTTTGACTTTTCAAATGATTCTGTTACAAAAACCAAACTTGTCATCGATGGAGGTAATGTGATTATGTGCTGTGACAAAGTAATCATGACAGACAAGATTTTTGTCGAGAACTCCGGTTTCAGCAAAGAAGAGGTCGTCGCAGAAATCGAGAGAGTCTTCTCTGCAAAACTCGTAGTTATTCCTTGGGACAAAGAAGAGGAATTTGGACATGCTGATGGAATGGTAAGATTCGTTTCAGATAATCATGTCCTCATAAACCAATACAAGGATATAGACCCAGAGTTCAGACAGAAGTTAATTGATGCGTTATCTCCATATTTCTCTGAAATCTCAGAGTTAGAGTATGGCAAAGCATCAAGCAGCCAATCTTGGGCACATATCAATTATCTTCAGGTGGATAACTATATTTTTGTTCCACAATTAGGCATTATGACTGATAAGCTTGCTTTGGAGCAAATATCAAAAGTATTCCCAATATCAAAGGTTGTACCTGTAGAAGTGAAGGGAATTGTTAAGAATGGAGGTGCATTGAATTGCGTTTCGTGGAATCACTATTAAGGTTATTCATCTTTTCAAGATTGACAACGAAACAAACAAGCCCACTGATTTTCAGCATAAATGCCGATTGTCAGTGGGTTATTTGTTCCCAAATTGAGACACACAAACCATTTTGGGAACATTAGATGATTAAAACCAGTTGAGGCATTTGCCAACTATTATGACCATGCCGTAAATGAACAATGAGAATCCCAATACGAAGAAGAACCAGAAGAACCACTGGGCATAATGCCCAAGGTAACAGCCATCGTATTCCTTGTATCGCTTCTGAACCCTTCTGCGTTCTTCGATAAACATGCCATTGACCTCACGGATATGTTCTTGCATTTTGGCAAGCATCCATTTGTGTTCCTGGTCAAACAGGTCTTGTATCTTCTTCCAGTCAGCATCAGCCACATTCACTGATACCTTCAACTTACTTGGGGCATCCTTCAGGACATTATCAATATGGCCATTGATATTGTCAACCTTGCCACGGATGCTTGTAACAGAATCATCCAGTTTCCTTTCGGCTCTCTGATACTGCTGGATGGCTGACTCCAGTTGAAGAGTGGCATTGATCCAGGTATTGGTTGCCTTGTCAATGTCCTCACTCAACTTTTTGAGTTCTGGTGCACGATTGACCACGGCATCCTCGGCATCTTTCTCCTGAATTTCCTCCTGAACTTCGCCCCACATTTCATCGAAGTCGGGCATATCCTCACGGTTCTTACTTTTTCTGATATTTGACATATGGAATTGATTTAACGGTGGTAACCACGCTGACGTGCTTTTGGCTTACACATAGAATGAGCCATCTGGAGGCATCTATGGGCAAAGGCTTTTTCGTCCTCGTCCTTATCCTTGCCCCAGTCAGATTCAGGCGCAGAACCGCCACCTCCGCCACAAGATTCGGACACCGAAGTGGCTGCATCAATGTAGCCGACAAAGAGAAGCATTGCTGTATGGGCAACGTTCTCAACTGTGGCAATATCATTGCCCTCTGGAACCTGAGCCTCGTTAAGGAATATATCCTTGACCGAGTTCGGAATCTTTACGTCCTTATTTCCGTCAGGAGTATCGATGTTGAATATGCTGAAAGAAGGAGCTGGCTTGGGCTGGACGGTCTGCTGAACCTTGGTCTGGGTAGATGTTGCTGTCTGGGTAGTCGGACGGACTGGGCGGCTGCTTGGTTTGACTGTCGGTGCGGCAGGTTTCATCCTGACCTGAGTAGGTTTCGGATGGAGCTTCTTCCATGTGGCTTCAAGTTGAGACACCATGAACTTTCGACCGATTTCTGAAGCCTTGAAAACAGAGGCATTCTTGCCGATGGTATAGCCCACAAGTTTGCGGTTCTTGTCGTAGCGTGGATTCACCTGATAGCCATTCTTGCGAAGGATCTTGAAATACTGGTCTATGTCGAAATCATCCATGTTACGAAGGGTGTTTTCGCAAAAGTCCTTAATCTCTTCCTTCCTCATATCACGAATCTCCTGAGGCTGCTGCCAGCCATGCCTCATGTTGATGATTTCCGCAGCCATCATTGCCCTTATATGAATGTCGTGGACATCGTTTGTGTTTCCGTCAAGGTCAACACGGCAACAGTCCATGTGCAGGTGCAGCGTTCCAGACTTGGAGTCGGAATGCAAGCCAGCCACATTCATAGAGTTGCGGAAATTGGTCTTGACCTCCTTCTTCATGCCCATGGGGATTAGTCCGACAGAATCCAAACTTTCCAACGCTTCATCACCAAGGTTCGCCCAGTCATTCATAGTGAAGTTTGCTGCCTCTTCCTTTGAGGGGGAGATTACAAACTGTACCATTGAACGTTCCAACTTTCGCCCGACAGTCCTGTCCTGCTGGTGCAGCTGGCAGTGATGCTTCATCATATACCAGATGGCGGTCGGGTCGATACCTTCTGGCATGTGGTTTACCTTGACCACTTTTGCCTTCTCCTTCTCCAATGCGTACCTTACGGCATTGCCGCCGTAGGGTACGACTTTTGCAAGCATTATCATGATTCATTCTTTTCTTTGGTCAGTACAGGTGATGAAATATTCTCTTCGATGCTATACCAATGTTGGATGAGTTCAGCACTTGACCTAATCCACCATGTCATGAACTTCTCCGTCCTGAAGAGTTTCAACTTTTCCTCTTCCGTTTTCTTGGAAAGGACGCTGGTGATTTTTATCAGATCCGTTCTTGCAAAGACAAGGGAGTTAAGGGCATCGACCTCATCCTTGGTGAGCCGTTGCCGTGGATGATGCTTCAAACCTGTTTCGGTCAGATAGCGATTCAAACTTATACCACATTCCTTGGCAAGCGCCTTTAACTGCGACCAGACTTCATCAGTACATCGGAAGGCATGTACTCTGGTCGGTGTTTTCTTGTTTATCTTCTTTTTCTTCATTGTCAATATCTTTTA
>JAEEGK010017122.1_pt1 | contig 15847 bp, 10 predicted proteins | sample 8958771 | NCBI WGS metagenome assembly JAEEGK01 (sample SAMN16246547, study PRJNA631951) | gut metagenome | biome: gut microbiome; feature: rumen; material: SC-attached | host: Bos | place: Iran: Karaj | collected 2018-10
TGGTGATACTGCTTCTTCTTTAATGAAAAAATATTATACTACTTCTTATTCTAATTTAAGTAGATTAATTGGTTTTGATTCTGATTCCTTGATTTTTAAAAATGAAATTAAGGATTATTTCAATTTTGGAACTTTTAATAAAATCACAAAACAATTTAAAATTTATAATAATGAAGAAATTTCTCATTCTACTATAATTGCTGATTTTCTTTCTTTGATAAATAAATTTTTTTTTGAAAAAGAAAAAAATGAAGAAAATGTTAATTATGATTTTACAACATTAAGTGTTCCTGATTATTATACTGATTATCATAAACAAGAATTAAAATTAATATGTGAATCATTAGGAATGAAAGATATAAATATAATAAATGAATCAACAGCAATAACAATGTATTATGGATATACTAAATATAGAGATATGTTTGTTGAGAATAAAGAAGTGAAAAAAACAAATGAAAATAATATTATTTTCATTGATATTGGTCATTCAAAAACTACATTTATTTATTCAAATTTTAAATATAATGAATTTAAAGTTAAAAAAGTTAAAAATTTACCTTTAATCGGAGGAAGAAATTTCGATCTTTCAATAATGAACGAATGTTTAAAAAAATATTCAGATAAAAATATTAATGCAAAAAGTAAAATAAGATTATTAGAAGCAATAGAAATAGCAAGAAAAAAATTAACAGTAAATAATGAAATAAATATTATAGTAGAAGCATTTTTTAATGAAGAAGATTTAGATTATTTTTTAACAAGAGATCAGTTTGAAAAAATAATAAAAAATGATTTAGAAACAATAATTAACAATTTTAGTGATTTTAGTAATGAAATTTATCAAGAATTTTTCCCTCAAAATTTAACAATAGAAATGGCAGGTAATATAATGAGAACTCCAATTATTCAAAAGGAAATTATGTCAATTTGGAATGAACAAATTCCTATTTCAAAAGGTATTTTAATCGATGAATGTACTAGTGTTGGTGCTGCTTTATATGGTTATTATTCTCATTTTGGAAAATTGAATATGGATTCTTTTAATAAAATTTATGAATTTAATAATTATCAAGTTTATTGCAATTTAAATAATTATTCGGACATAAATATCATTCAATTGATTAGAAGAGTTGGTTGTGAAGATATTCAAAAAGATGATGAAATGTGTTTTAATGTTAATTCAGAATTAATGTTAGATTATTATTATAATCAAGAAGAAATAAAATATTTCTCAAATCATAATTTTTTATATAAATATGTTTTAAACATAAATGAATTAAAAAGAATAGATGATCGAATTGAAATGAATAAATATTCGCTTAATCATAATTTTATAAATAATAATATGAAATTTAAATTTTCTTCATTTTATGAATCTGATGAAAATAAAAAAACCAAAAAAACAGTTAAAAAATTTGATAATCCTGAAAAATTTATTCAATTAATTGAAGGAGGAATTTATTTACCAAAAGATAATAATGAAAGAATAATAAATAAATTAAAACAAAAAGTTGAAGAGCATAATTCATTTGATAAAAATCATTATGATTATTCAATTGACAGAAATAATTTAACAAAAAAAATTTATAAACATAAAGAAAATATTCAAAAAACTATAATAGATAAGGAAAAAAAGGAAAATTATTTAAAAAAAATAATTGATTTTGAAAAAAAAGTAAGAGAAATAGAAAATTTAAAAGTATCAGTTGATGAAAAAAAGAAACAATTAAATCAAACTAAAAATGAATTAGAAGTATTTGAAGAAGAATTAAATATTGATTTAAAAGAACAAAAAAGAATAGAGAATGAAAAAAGAGAGAAAGAATTAAATGAAAAAAAAGAGAAAATAAAAGAAGAAATTATTAATTATTTAAAAAAAGAAAAAGAAAAATATGAAGATAAAAAAAAATATGAACACCCAAATAATAAAGATAGTGAAATAATTGAAAATTCTGAAGATAATGATGAAGAAAATAATTTACAAAAAAAATCGAATGATAAAACAACAGAAATTAAAAATAAAATAACCCAAGAAATAAAAAAGAATGAAATAACTAGAATTATGACACCGAGTGGGAACAACATTAATGAAGAAAAAAAAGAAGAACAAGAAAATAACAACTCTGAAAAAAAAGAAGAAGAAAAAAAAAATGAAATTGAATATTCAATTATTATTGAAGATAAAGAAAATATAATAAATATTATTGAAGATTTTGAAAAAAAAATAATTAAAGAAATTGATGATTTGAAGGAAATTAATAAATTAGATGAAATAAAAATTAATTATCCAAAAAAAATAGAAGAAACAATCAATAATCATAAAATGAACAATTTTAAGGAAAAAATTGATAATTTAATTCATAATGAAAAAAAAAAAGAAAAATTCAAAATATTTAGAAAAATTAATGAATTTAAAAAAAAATACGAAGAATTTTGAAGATTTAGAAAAAGCAAATAATCAATTAGAATCTATTGCTCTAATGTTAGAAGAAGAAAACAAAAATAATAATCATAAATAGAATTATTTAACAATTTTATTTATTAAAAAACTAAAAAAAAAATATATAACCTCAAAAAATATTAAACAAATAAAAAAATAATTTTAAGAAATAATTAATAAATTTATAAAAAATATAAAAATATTCTCCGAAAAAAAAATATAATGACGTCAAAAAATAATAAAATTTCTTGAAAAACATTTAGAAAAAAAATAAACAAGTTTAAGAAATAATAAAAAAAAATGAGTTTTCCGAAAGGTAACTTAGAAGGAATACAACGTCACTATTCAGTTCATAATCTATCACACGAAATTCCAAAGAACGATATAGAAGAAGAAGAAGAAAAAAAGAGTAAACTTCAAAACACAATTCATTCTCCAACAGAGAAAAATCTTCGTCAAACAGAAGTAGATTTATTAAGTCAAGGAAATAGTCAAAAGAAAAGTTTAAATCCAAATGAGATAGAATTACAAGAAAAAGAAGAAGATATAAAAATAGAAAATACATTAATGTTTGAACAAAAAAATATTTCAGTTCCAAAATTATATTGTCACTTATCAAAACAAACAGAAAAAATTTTATTAATTTTTGGAATAATCGGTTCTCTCGGTTCGGGAGTATCAGGTCCATTAATGACACAATTATTTGGAGGAACAATAGATGATGCATCTTCATCACAAGATATTAATCCTGCATTAATGTCTGAAATTGAATTAGATGAATTTTTCGATGTATTTCAAAATAACATTGATAAAATGTCAAAAAAATTTATTTATATAGGTATTGGAATGTTCTTTGCTAATTTCTTAGCTAATTTCTGTTGGACTTATGCTGGTTTACGTATGGTCTTCCATTTAAAAGAAAATTATTTCTCTATCATTTTAAAACAAGAACAAGGATGGTTTGATGAAAATAATGCTTATGAATTCGCAACTAAAGTACAAGCACAAATTGAACAAGTTGATTTAGGAGTTGGAGATAAATTAGGAACTATTCTTCAATGCATTGCTCAATTAATCACTGGATTAATCATTGCTTTCATCACTTCATGGAAATTAACATTAGTCATGCTTTCTGTTTCTCCTTGTATTATTGGTGCTGTTTGTTATTTAATCACTGCTTTAAAAAATAGTATTGTTCTAGGAAGAAAAACTTATGAAAAAGCTGGAGGAGTTGCTGAAGAAATGCTTTATAATATTAAAACTGTTGCTTCTTTCGCTAATTTTGATTTTGAAAATAAAAGATTCGGACAATATATTGATAAATGTCATTCTCTTGATAGAGAAAAAGCTATTAAATTAGGAGGGAGTATTGGGGTTATTATTTTCTTTTTAAATTTCACTTTCTTTATCGCTGTTCTCTATGGAAAGAAATTAATCGTTGATGGTATGGGAAAAAATAATAGAATAACTGCTGGAGATGTAATGACTGTTATTTTCTCTACTTTAATGGCTATTATGAGTATTGGAGGTATTGCTCCTAATTTAAAATCAATTCAGGAAGCTTGTACTGCTTCATCTGATTATTTCACTCTTTATGAAAGGAAACCAGCTATTGATACTAGTCATTCTACTTTTAAACCACCAAGAGATCAAGTTCAAGGAAAAATTGAATTTAAAGATATTACCTTTATTTACCCTTCTGATGTTAATCAAAGAAAAATTTTAGAAGGTTTAAATTTGGTTATTGAACCTGGACAAAAAGTTGCTTTAGTTGGTGAGTCTGGATGTGGGAAAAGTACTACTATTAATTTAATTGAAAGATTATATGAAGCTACTGAAGGAAAAGTCTTAATTGATGGGAGAGATATTAAAGAATATGATTTAGAATATTTGAGAAATTTAATCGGATATGTACAACAAGAACCTGTATTATTTAATACTTCCATAAGAGATAATTTATTCTTTGGAAGAAATGAATATGTGAAAACTTTAGGTGATCCTGAATCATTAATGAAAGAAGCTTGTGCTGACGCATATGCGAAAGAATTTATTGAAATGAAGCAAGAAAAATATGATTATGTAGTTGGAATTAAAGGAGGAAAATTATCAGGAGGACAAAAGCAACGTCTAGCAATAGCAAGAGCAATATTATGTAAACCAAAAATATTAATATTAGATGAAGCAACATCAGCTTTAGATAATAAATCTGAAAAAGAAGTTCAAGCAGCTTTAGATCATATTTCAGAAAAAAGTGTAACTACTGTAATAATAGCACATAGATTAAGTACAATTAAAAATGCAGATGTCATATATGCACTAAAGGGAGGTAAAGTACATGAAAAGGGAACACATAAAGAATTATTAGAAAAAAATGGTTATTATGCTTCATTAGTGAAATCCCAATTAGCACAAGATGAATTAGAATCAAAAGAAGAAAATATAAGTCCAATGCAGAAAAAAATGTCAAAAATGTCATCAGAGAGAAAAATGACTTTACAGAGAATGTCTCGTAAATCAAGTCGTTATTCATCGAATTTAGACACAAATACTCAATTAAAAGAAATAGAGAAAGAAAAAGAAATAAAAATAGAAAGAGGTAGAATTTTCTCATTAATATCAGATCATAAAGGAGAAACATTTATAGGAGCATTAGGAGCATTTATAGGAGGAGCAATAAGTCCAGTTCAAGGTTTTGTAATGTCAAAAGCAATAAATGCTCTTTCAAGTACAAACCCAAAAACGGTTAAAGATGATGGTTTATTTTGGGGATTAATGTTCCTTGTTGTAGCATTTGTCAATGGAATATCTCTTTTTTTGAAAATATGGAAATTAGAAACAATAGGTTCAGTCATAACATCAAAAATGAGGAAATTAATAGTAGATAAATATCTCCATTTACATATTGGTTTCTTTGACGAAGATGAAAATGCACCTGGTTCCTTATTAACTAGATTATCAATTGATACTACTCAATTAAATACTCTTGTTTTAAGTGTCGTTGGTGATTTAGTTGGAACTATTGGTACTGCTGCTGTAGGATTAGGACTTAGTTTCTATTTTAGTTGGAGACTTACTTTAATTTCAATTTGCTTTCTTCCTTTCATTGTCTATGCTCAAATCATCATTGCTAAAACGAGAAGAGGAGGAAGAGAGGATGATAAAAAAATAGATATTGAAGCAGGAGGGGTTTTATCTGAATGTGTTATTAATACTAAAACAATATATTCATTCAATTTCCAAAAACCTGCTGTTAATATGTATTTAAAAATTTTATATGAAGCTGAGAAAAAATTTTTCAAAGATTCCTTTATTAAAGGTATAGTATGTGGTTTAGGAATTTTTGCAATGTATGCATCCAATGCTACAGTATTTCATTTTAGTGGAGTATTCATTAGAAAAGGAAAATTATCATTCCAAGATATGAATTCAGCAATGAATTGTGTAATGACAATGTCACAAGGAATATCACAAGGATTAGTAGGAGTGAGTGAATATACAAAAGCCAAAAAAGCATTTTCTTCTGTTTTTAGAACAATGGATACGAAGACATTAATAGATCCATCAGAAGAAGGAAATAAAGGGAAAATAACACCAGAGAATTTGAAAGGAAAAATCGAATTTAAAAATGTAACATTTGCTTATCCAACAAGACCAGATCAAAAAATATTACGTGATATATCCTTAACAATTCCAGAAGGTCATTCTGCAGCATTAGTAGGATATTCAGGATGTGGTAAAAGTACAATAATTCAATTAATAGAAAGATACTATGATGCAGATAAAGGAGAAGTATTAATAGATGGAATAAATATAAAAGATTATAATTTATATCAATTACGAAAAAAAATTGGTTTAGTAAGTCAAGAGCCAGTATTATTTAAAAGAAGTGTATATGAAAATATTCTTTATGGGAAATTAACTGCAAATAGAGATGAAGTATTCACAGCAGCAAAAAGAGCAGTCATAGAAAAATTTTTTAATAAGGATTCAATGGGTACAAAGGAAGATCCTGTTTCAGGAGGAGAAAAACAGAGATTAGCTATTGCAAGAGCTTTCTTAAAAGATCCTGTTATTCTATTACTTGATGAAGCTACTAGTGCTTTAGATAAAGAAAGTGAAATTGAAGTTCAGAAAAGTATTGATGAATTACAAAAAGGAAGAACTAGTGTTGCTGTTGCTCACAGATTAAGTACTATTGTTGATAGTGATATTATTTTTGTTTTGGAAAATGGGAAAATTGTTGAAAAAGGAAATCATAAGGAATTACTCGCTCTTGGACAAAAATATGCTACTTTATATAAGTATTCAAACTCCACTTGAAATTAAACATTTTTTATTTTTGACATATTATTAATTACTTTTTTATTTAGGTTTATTAGGTTTTTAATTTAATTTTTAGAAATATAAGTTATATTTAAAAATTATATTTGGAAATTTTAAATATTTTTATATTTTTTAATATAATAATTAAATAATAATTTAATTATCCTTTTTCATTTTTAATATTTATCAGAAATTCTTTTTAAATCATTATTACAATCTTGAATTTCTTGATTTAAATCATATTTAACATTAATTAAAGCATTTCTTTTTTCCAAATTAACAATTTGATTTTCATCTTCGTTTCTGCTTTCAAATTCAATGTATTGAATGATATTTATATCTCCCATCATAGCAGAATGACCACAATTATCATTTTTTCCAGTATATTCATTTTTATCATTAATACATTCACAAGATAAAGCAGTAAAATTATTAATAAATTTTTTTTTTTTATCAAAAGCAAATTTATTATTTTTTCCCAAAGTAGAACAATATTCTAAAATTTTAATATTTTGTTTTAAATTTTTTTTCTTCTTATCATAAATCCATTTAAATGCAGTTAATAAAGAACTCCAACTTTGAACTGTATCATCTCCTCCTGAAAATAATATTTCTTCATTTAAAAAAGCATCTTTGTTTTTTTCATTGTATATAAAAGAGTCTTTTGAAGGATTATATTTAGTATAAATTATATTTGTGTCAATTGGTGGAATTGGTAAATCTTTTGTAATCGAAATTTTATTATGTTCTTCTAATAATTTTTTTATTTTTTTCTGTAATAATTCTTTTTTGTCAAAATAACTTTCATTTATTTTTTTATTGTTAAAAAATTTACTATATTTATTATTAAATCTATTTATTAAGAAATTTACTTTTTCTTTTTCTTCATAAGGATAAGGTCCTTTATTTATATAAATTTCATTTAAACATTTTTTATCTTCATTATTCAAATCACATTCTTCAGCATAATATAATGAAGAATTTCTTATTCCACAAAAAGATTTTATATCAGATACTTTAGGTTTAAAATATTCATTTGGTATTATTATAGAAGGACATTTCCCAATATTATATATTTCCATTCTGCAAGGATGATTTAATTCTTTATTATTATCATTATTATTTTTTTTATCATTTTTATATTTACATTCTTCTTCATTTAAATTAGGATAATAACCATCAAAAATTTCATTAAATTTAATTGAATTTTCTTTAATATAATCTTCATCACAATTAATATCATAACATTTTTCTTCTAAATTAATTCTTTCATTAATAGCATTTGAAAATTCTTTATAATTACCATAACCATTTAAAATTTTATTAATAATTGGAAGTGGTCTTAATTCAACTAAAGTAGGCATTGAATAATACATCATAAATTGACCAAAAATATCATAATTAGCAATTGTTATTTCTTTTCCAAACAATTTAAATTTTAAACCCCAAGCTCTCATTCCTTTTAAAAATATATCTAATAACATACTTGAACCTGAAATAGGAGGAGCGAAAGCTAAAAATTTTTTAACTTTATTTAATAACTTTTTATTATTTTCATCTAATAAATTATGTAAAGTTATTAAATTACCATATGAATGAGCAACAATAATAACTTTCTTCCCAGTATTATTATATAATCTTTCAATTTGATATATAAAAGCTTCTTTAGCAAAATTATTATTTGAAATAAATTGTCTATAATCATATGGTAATCCACTCATTGAAAAGCCTTCTTCATAACCAATTTTTTTAAAGTAATCTATTGCTGGTTTATATAATGCTGCTGCTCCAGTATTAATTAAATTATCTATATAATCTATATTTGTTTGAATTATATTTTTTATTCCATTTAAACCACAATCTGATTTTTCTTTCGTTTTATTTGATGTACCATAAATTGATATTCTAATATTATTTGATTGAAGACATGTTCTTTTATTATTGTTATCATTTTCTTCTTCTAAAATTGGACATTGTTCTTCTTTATTAAAATATTGCATAAAATAACCTAAACAAGCAGAATATTTATTATTACCTATATTTAATAAAGTAAAAGCTTGATCTGTTATAGCAGCAAATAAAGTATGTTCTTCATTTTCTTCATTTAAATTATTGCAAACTTGAGTACCACAAAAAATTCTAATTGCCATTAATTTATCAATTTCCTTTTCATATATATTTTTACAATTTACTGATAATACTAATCTAGAACCATAAATTCCTGGAATAAATAATATTGGATTACATGGTCCTAAAATAAACTTTTGGTGATTTGTTGGATTTATAGTTTCAATATTATAATTTTCAAACAAGGAATTTATTGTGTCTTCGTTTGATGGAAAACAAGAATCTGATTCAAACGGTATTTTTATTTCTGAATTAAAATCAGAAATGTTTGAATACAATGAAAGAGAAAATGTTATTAATGAGAAAAATAATATCTTTTCAAAAGACATTTATTCTTTTTTTTAATTTTAAAGAATTAAAATATGAAATTTTAATATAACATGAGATTATATTCTATATATTTTTTTGTTTTGAACAAAATATTAATACAATGGAATTGCATAAATGTAATTTAAAATAAAATAAAATAAAGAAATAATATATATATAAGACTATAAAAGAAAAATCATATATATCAAAGATTTTAACTCAGACTACACTTTTTAATTTAAAAAATATAATTATATTCTTATTAATAACTTCTTTCCAAAAAAAATATATCAACAAAAATCTTTTTAAAAAAATTAAAAATCCTGAAAATCACTGAATATATAAAAAAATCCAAAAAAATAATTTAAAAAAAATAAAAAAAAAAATGAACTATAGTAAATTTTTAATACATAATTAAACATAGCATCCAGCCAAAACCAGAACTTGCTGCCTCCTCAAAATTACCCTCAACAAGGATACATGCCTCAACAAGGATACATGCCTCCTCAAGGATACACTTCTCAACCAGGATATGGAGTTCAGCCAGGATATATGCCTCAACAGGGAATGCAACCAGTAGTGACACAGCCAATAATGGCACAACCAATGGCGGGAGTACCTGTATTCATGGGAATTCCTCAACTCATATATTCTCAGGACCCTTTACAGGAGCTTTCAATGAGTATTAAGGCAACTATCAGACAACAACCAGAACTACTTGAAATAGTGACTGGATGTGAGACAGAGAATAGATACCATGTTTTTACAACTTTAAATAATGGAACAGAAAAATATTTATTTAAATGCAAGGAAGAATCAACTTGTTTCCAAAGACAATGTTGTCCTTCTGATACGAGAGAATTTAACATGAGAATTAAGCATATTTCCAGTCAAGTTGATTTTCAAGGAGGATTCGAAAATTATTATGCCACATTTGTGAAACCTTTCAAATGTACTTGTTGTTGTCTAGCGAGACCAAGTATAGTAGGATTATTACATTCTAATAATCAACCTTTTGGTGAAGTAACAGAACTTTGTACTTGTTGTAATCCCATATTCGAAGTTAGAAATGGAGGAATGTTAAAATATTCAATTACAATTGATTGTTGTCAATGTGGTTTCTGTTGTAGAAAATCATGTGGAAAATTAAATTATGTTGAAGCACAAATTCATAATGGAAATGAAGAAGGACCTATTGTAGGAAATATTATTAAGAGAGCTGCTCAAAATATGATGGAAATGATAGGAGATGCTGATACTTATGATATTAATTTCCCCAAGGATGCTACTCCTGAAGAAAAGTTTACTCTTATTATGGCAGGATTATTCTTGGATTATAGATATTATGAAACTAATGCTAGTGATGATAAGCAAGAAAGAGATAAACATAGGAGAAGATAAAATTAATGATTTGTTTTTACTTTTCCTTTTTTTTTGAGATTTTTTTATTGTTGTTTTTATTTCCTTTTGAATAGTTCAATATAATAATATAATGTTAAAAATTTAGGTTGAGAAAATTGAATTTTTATTTAAATTTTTAATATATAATAAAAAAATATTCTTCTAAAAATCCAAAAAAATAAAATGAAGAATACTAAAATTAAAGAAACAAAAAATTCAATAGAAAAAAATAAAAAATATTGGAACATAATAAATTTCTATAATATATTTCTAGCATCAAACTCAGACATCAAGCCACTTTTTTCTCAAAACATAAATGAACAACCTTCAGAAATCATTCTCCTTTAAAATCAGAAGCAAACCCAAATTTTACGTCCAATCTCCAAAATATTTAAAACATTAATCCTCTTCTAAGTAACTTCACCTCTCAAACAGGGAACTAATTGTCCTTTCCTAACTTCCTCTTTCCTCAAGTATACCCCCATCAAATTCAGTCTGGTATGTATCAGCAGTCAACCCATAGGAATGTATCAACAAGGATATGTACAGCCTGTGTATCAGTAAAGACCAGAGAATCAACACAGAAAGAGGAATGATTCAACAAATGATGATAGAACATCAAATGATACTCCAATCTACTTTTGGAATGAGAGATGTCTCTTTTGTAGGATTCCCATCTTCACAGTGATAGAATTTCTTTTTATAAACATCCATTGAAGAAATAGCTAAAACCAGAAAAATCATTATTCTACAACAACCTGTTATTAGAATCATTCACAGGATGCCAAACACCAAACATATTTCATGTCTTTGTTCAATAAAAAATGGATTAGACAAAATTTATTCAAATTTAAAGAATTCTCTGATTTTTCAAAGATAATATTGTCTATCAAAAACAAGAGAATTCAAAATGAAAGTGATTCACATAGGAAATCAAATGGATTTCTCATCTAATTCAGTATCGCATTTCACCACATTTTTAAAACTATTCATATGTAATTTTATTGTTTGGTTCGTCCGAGTATAACAGGAGTGTTACAGAAATGAAAAAACAATTTGGTAAAGTGACAGAATTAAATATATGTTGTGACCCATTATTTGAAGTGAGGAATAATAATAATTCATTAAAATATACAATAACAATAGATTACACACAACATGGTTTATGTTATGATAGTTTATCAGAAAATGTCATAATGTAGAAGAACAAATTCATAAAGGAAATAAGGATGGTAGAGTTCTTGTTGGAAATATTATTAAGAGAGTTCCACAAAATATGTTATAATTGGTAGGGATGCTGATATTTATGATGTTAATTTTCCTTCTGATGGTGTATCCCTGAAGATAAATGAGTCTTATTATACTAGTTTTGTTTATTAATTATAGATTTTATGAAAGTACTGGAAATAATGATAATAATTTTGGAAGATATAATAATTAGATAGTTATTAATTTTTTTTAAAATTTTTTTAGGAATATTAGATTCTTTTTAAAAATTTTTTCAGAGTTTTTTTATTATGTTTTTCCATGATTTTTTATTTATTATTCATTTAGAAGTTTTATTAGGTTTTCAAATAAAAATGGAATATCATTGTGAGTCAAGTCTTTTCCCTTTTCTTTGATTTTTTCTACTACATCTTTACTGTAATCTTCTTCATAAAATAACATTTTTAATGGATATGTTTGCTTTGATAATTCTATTTCACATATGAAATTTCCAGGTATCTCTTTTAAATTTGAAATAATTGCTTGAAATTTATCTTTTTTGAGTGATGTTATTGTTATTCCATTTAAAGATTTGTTCAAATGATTTGATATGAATTGTTTGTTTCTAAATTGTTTTAAAATATTTTTTACCTACTATATTTTTTTTATTAATTTAAATTACTCTTCATTTGAAGGTTTTCTAAATATTAAATTTTCAATTTACATTAATCTATTTTTTTATATATAAAAGGATATTTTTTACTTTCTAGAATTATATTTATAAATATATTTTACTTTCTATTTTATTAAATATATTTAATTTTACAATCTAAATAATTAAAATTTCAATTTACTCACTAAAAAAAATAAATAAATATCTTTACGAAGTGCTTAAATATATTAAAAAAAAATTTACTCCCTAAAAATTGAATAAATAAATATTCTTACTTACTAATTAAAAATAAATTAAAAAAATTATTTAAAATACTGTCTGAAAAATAATAAAAAAATTTAAATACTTACTAAAAAATTAAAAATATAAAATACAATTCAATTTCAACCAAATTTTTTTTTTTATTTGGAAAAAGATTCATTTCTCTAAAATCACCACTAGAGTTACATAAAATATAATTACTATCAATATTTAAATTTTCCATTAAATATTTTATTTTTTCTAAAGGATTATCAATATTTAAAATTTTTTTCAATAAATTTAATTCATTAAATTTAAGTACACTTCTCAAATTATTTATAATTTCAAAATTTAAATTTTTCTCTTTTTCCTTAATAATATAATTTTCAAGAATCTGATTTGCTAATTCAATTTCATCTAAATTTTCTTCTTTAAATTTAGTTATTAACAAATTTAATTTTTCATTTTCTGCATTTTTTAAAATTTCATGAACTAATAAATCAAATTGTTGAATATAATTTTTAGCATGTTTAATTTTATTTTTAATATCATTAATTTCATTATTTTTAACTAATATTTTAGGTAAAGATTCAATTTTATGTTTTGAATGTTCATTAATGCATAAAGTACATAAATTCTTTTTACAATCATTACAATAAAAATTTATTGTTTGACCATTTTTAGGACATAATGAATCAAAATTATATAATGGAATTAATATATGTTCTTTATGCTTTTTTAAATGATATTTTTTACAATTTGAACAAAATGGATTATTACATTGATTACAAAATAATAAAAAAATATCTTTATAATTATTTGGATCCTTACCACATTTATAACATTGACAATTTTCTATTGAAAATTTTTTATTATATTTTAAAAAGTTATTTAATGTTATTGTATTATTATGACCTGCTTTACATTCATATTTAATGTAACCAATATTATTATTTGAATGAATGAATGTTAATTTTGGAATGTTAATACATTGAGGACATCTTATAATTTTACTTTCGTTTGAAGTTGATTCTAAAGTATTCATTTTAATAAATAAATAATTTTAATAAGTTATAAAATATTAAAAAATAATAATTTGAATTAAATATCTTGAAAAAATTAAAAAGTTTAATACATAATAAATGTTTAAAGAGTAGGAAGTTGTCATAAGAAATTATTATAAATAAAAATTAAAGTTTTTAATTAGATTATATATCCTAATTGACTGAAATTTATTAAAAATTTAGACTTAATAAATTATTATTAATATTAAATAAATATTTTAAATCAGAAATAATTCTATATCATTAAAAATTCATTGTGAGAAAAACTTTCATCATGTTTTTCTTATTAATTTTGATTTATAATATTTAATAAATAATTAAATTGTTTTTTATGGTTAATATTAAATAAAATAATTATTTTTAATTAATCCATTCATTGTCAATTTCTGAAAATCAAAAAAAAAAAATAAAACAGTTTTTTAATATATATTAAATTTAAATATTATTTTCAACTACAAGAGGTTGATTTTTATCTTCGTTTTTATTTCTAAAGAATAAAAATCCTAATATTAAACATAAAACAATACTTAAAACAATATAAAAAAAGATTATTACACTTCTATTTTTTCTTTCATCATTATCTTTTTCATCATTTTTTTTAAAATAAAAAATATTACTCTGAGAATCATAACTGGAAAATTTAGTAATATTTTCATAAGTGTTAATAAAATCATATTTATTTCTATCAATATCAAAAACATTTTTATTTTTTCTGCAAACATCAATAAATTTACATCCTAATAAAATAGAAGTAGTAATAACATCATTATTAATAAGAGAAAAATTTTCCCATCTTTTATAAGGAATCATTTCAGGATGAAATTGAACACCAAAAATATTTTTATTATAATTTTCAATAGAATTAATAAATTCTTTTCCTTGAGAATCAACACCTAAACTAGTAATAATAAATGTATTATTTAAATGAGAATTATTATAAAATTTAAATTGAGAAATTCCTTTTTGATGATTATAATAAGTAGATTTTTTAAATTGTAAAATATTAAAAGTTCTATTATCAAATAATTGAAACATAATAGAATTATTAGTATTATTATTAATAATTATTTCATGAAGTGTAATAAAATCATTATAATCTGTATTTAAAATATTTGTATCATTACTAATTAAAAAATTAATTAATTCAAAACCTAGACAAGTTCCCCATAAAGGTAGATTAAATTCAATAGAATAATTTAATATTAATAAAGCTTTTCTTTCCCATTGAGCACTTAATAAAAATTCTCTTCCTCCTCCTAAAAATAATACTCCATTAATTTTAGATAATATTAGTTTTATTTCTTCTTCTAAATACCATTGATGAATTATCATTACTTCTCCTCCTAATGATTCTATCCAATTTATATATGTTTGAGGAACATAATCTGATTCTCCTATATTATAATCTTCTTCAGGATTTGGATTACCATATATTCCTATTATTGGCTTTTTCTCATTATAATATTTTAATGTTGTTATTATTTGGAATAATAGTATATGTTTTAGAAATAACATTTTTTGATTTTTTTTTTGAATGATTATTTTTTTTTAAATATTATTTAGTATTTTTTAAATATTTTTTTTAGTGTTTAATTTGTTTTTTTTAAGTTAATCAGAATTTTAAATTATATTTTATGGAATTATTATTTTTTTAACTTTTATAAATATTGAGTGTTTATTCATTTGACCATCTCATTCCTTCATCTCATTATTTAAATTATTATAATCTTTGTCAATTCCTTTATTTTCTTTTTCAACTCCAACTTTTTTATCTTCTGAACTTCCAGTTTTTTCTTCTTCTTCTTCTTCTTTTTTTCTTTTTTTTTTATTTGTTTCTTTTTGCTTTTCCTTCTTTTTATTCATTTTTTTTTTATTTCTTTTTGATTTCCCTTTTTTTGCTTCTTCTTCTACTTCTTCATTTTTTTCTTCAATTATTTCATCTTCTTCACTTTGATTTATGTTTAATCTATCTTTTTCCACTGACATAATAATTGATGATAATAATTATTTATTTTTTCTTATTATTATAAAATATTCAATAATATAAATTTTTTTAAAAAA
>JAEEGK010017124.1_pt1 | contig 15846 bp, 11 predicted proteins | sample 8958771 | NCBI WGS metagenome assembly JAEEGK01 (sample SAMN16246547, study PRJNA631951) | gut metagenome | biome: gut microbiome; feature: rumen; material: SC-attached | host: Bos | place: Iran: Karaj | collected 2018-10
ATTTTCAACACATATTCAATCAGTTCATTTTTATTTATTTTTTTAATTCTTTCAATAATTTCATTAATTGGTAAATTATTAATATTTTTTGGAATAACATATGAATTAAATTTAAATTTATGATTTTCCAGATTTTTATTATTTAAATATTTATATTTTATATAAAAAGTAATTTTAATAAATTGCGATTTTAATTCATTTATTATTATGTTTTTTGGAATAACAGTATAAAAATTATTTTTATTAGTTTTTGGAATAATTAAAATTTTTTCATTTTTTAAATTTTTAATATTTACATTATTTTCAACACTAATAATATCATTATCTAAATATTTTTCATTATTCATAAATTTATCATTTATATTAAAAAATAATTCTGTGGGATTAATTTCGAATAATTTTTCATTCATTAAATAATTTTATTTATTATTATTATTAAAATATTTTGCTTATAATTAATGAAAATTTTAGAAAAAGAAAAAGACATTGAAAATTTTCAATCTTTATTAAAAAGTGAAGAAAGTGAAGACATTATTTTTGATAATAATAGTAATCAAAAAAATAAAAATGAAATTGATATTAAAAAAATTAGTAATAAATCTAATTTCAATAATTTTTATAATTTAGAAGATAATGAAGAATATAATTTAAAACCCTCAAAAATAGAAGATATTTTAAAATTAGAATCTCCTTTTTATAAATTAAGTGGAATTTCTTTATTAAATTATAAAAAAAGTTTAATTTCAAAAAATTATAAAAAATCTTCTTTAATAACAAGTAAATATATAGAAGAAAATTATAATATAAAAAATAATAATAATCTAAATAATAAAAATAATAATAACATTGAAAATAGTAATATATCAAATAATTTTTATCATAATAAAGTTTCATTTAATTCTGACTTTAATGATAATATTTCATTGTATACAATTAATTTTGATGCTCCATTATTTGAAATAAATATTTTTAATAGTATTTATATGACTATTCTACAAATTATTAACTGTATTATTAAATATCCTTTAGTTCAAATTGCTTATTGTATGAAAGTTTTAGGTTTAGTTTGGGGTTCATTTACAATTATTTTTATTTCAATGTGTAGTTTAATTTCATTACATTTATTATTAAGAGTTCATAAAAAAACAAATGAAAGAAATTACTTAATTTTTTCTGAAATGCTTTTTGGAAAATTTGGAAAATTTATAATATTAATATTGAATTTTTTTTCAGCTTATGGAAGTTGTTGGTCTTATGTAATAATATTTTTAAAAGCTATTCCAAATTTAATTACATTATCTTTTGGTACAACTAATATAAAAGATTCAAATATTTATATTACATTTACTTTAGGGGTTATTCTTTTTACTTATTGTTATCATCAAGATGTGACTGGAATAAAAAAAGCAGCTTTTTATGGTTTTATGGGCATAATAGGTTTTTTTATTATAACAGTAATAGATTTTTTATATTCAACTTATAAAGGAGATAAATTAAATGATTATTTAATAGATAAATTTTTATTTTCTCATAAAAATTTTTTTGAAAAAATTTATGAAATTATAAATGCTGTTAGTATTCTTATTTTATGTTTTACTTTTCATATTTTTACATTTTCTATTTATGGTTGTATGGGTGAAATTAATGTTCATCAATTTTATCAAACTGCTTATGTTTCAGTTTTAGTTTCGACTTTTATTTATTTAATTTGTGGAATTTGTGGATTTTTGCTTTATTCTGATAATTTAGAAGATTCAATTTTAGATGCAATTGGAAAAACTTCTTTAAGTGTTTTATTAAGTTTATGTAATATTGAAAATGTTATTATGACTTTTCCTATAACTTTTTCAGCATTAAAAAATTATTTTTTGTTTATTATTGAAGTTTTTCTTACAAAAAGTAGAGATTTGTTTTTATATATTTTTTCGTGTTTTGAAGTTGTAAGAAGAAAAAAATTAAATTTGATTAAAAGTGAAAAAATAGATAAAAAAAAATTCTTGAATAGTTCTAATTCTGTAACTTTACCTAAATTTATTGAAAATATATTAGTTTTGATGTTATTTATTTCTATTTTAGTTTTAGCTAATACTTATCAATCTTTGAAAAATATTTTTGGTGTTTTAGGTGGAATTATGGGAAATTTACTTTCATTTATTTTTCCCGCTGCATTTTATCTTTTTTTAGTTGGAAGTGAAGATTCGGTTATTAATATTATATTTTCAATATTTTTTATTTTTTTTGGAATGTTTACTATGATTTTATGTATTACTTCAACTATTTTGAGTATTGTAGGAAAAAAATAAAAATAATTTTATATGATATAATTATTGATATTAATATATTATTATTAGAAATTTAAATATAATATGTATTAAAATTCTATTATTTATTAATATAATTCAAATAATAATTTCAAATATAAAAAAATTATTAAATATTTTTAATTATTTTAATTATATTGAAAGAAAAATTAAAATGAATATTGAAAGTGATTGTTCAGAATTAAAAGAAACAATATTAAAAAAAGATAAAATTTCATTAATAAAATTATGTGCAAATCGAACAAATATTGAAAGAAAAGAAATAAAAAAATTATATGAAAATATTTATAAAATAGATTTAATATCAGCAATTGATAATAATTTTTCAGGAATTTATAAATATACTTTTAAATCATTATTTTCATCTTTAATTGATTATGATTGTAAATCTTTAAAAAATGCAATGAAAGGTTTAATTACAAATAATGAAACTTTAATTGAAATAATATCAACTCGTTCAAATTCTGAATTAAATGAAATTATTCAAAAATTTAAGGAATTAAATAAAGAAAAAGATTTAATAAAAAAAATCGAAAATAAATCTTTAGGAATAACAAAAAAAATTTTAATATCTATTTTAGATTCTATTATTAACAATAATCGAAGTGAAAATATAAATCCGAATTTAAATGAATGTGAATCTTCAGCAAAAGAATTATATAATTCAGGAGAAAAAAAATGGGAATCAGATTCTTCAATTTTTATTAATTTATTTGCTACAAAATCACCCATTGAATTTATTTATATTTCAAAATTTTATCATAAAATTTCAGGTCATACAATTTTAGATGTAATTGAAAAAGAATTTTCAGGAGACAATAAAAAATTATTAAAATTATTATTATATGCTAAAGTAAGTCCATGTGAATATTTTGCAATAAAATTAAATAAAATTATTAAAAATATAGAATCAAATAAAAATAATAAATTATTAATAAGAATTTTAATAACTCGAAAAGAAATTGATTTACCAATAATAAAAAAATATTATAAACTTTTATATAAAAAACAATTAATAGATGAGATTAAACAAGAAGTTAAAGGAGAATTTAAACAATTTTTAATTGAAATGATAGGTAATTGAAATTATTATGTATTTATATAATTAATAAATATTTAATTGTAATAATATATAAATTATTTTTTTTTAAATTATATGGATTCAAATTGTTCAATAAATTTAAAAAATTATGATATAATTCGTGTGATAGGAACAGGCGCATTTGGAAAAGTTTATTTTATTTTAGATAGAACAACAAAACAACCTTTTGCTTTAAAAGCTCAAAAAAAATCAGAAATAATGAATCAAAATCAAATCGAACATTGTTTTTATGAATATCAAACATTACAAAAAATAAACAATCCCTTTTTAACAAAACTTCATGAATTCACACAAGATAATAAATATATCTATTTCATCCTTGATTATATTCCAGGAGGAGAAATGTTTACTTTAATGAGAACAGAAGTAACATTTTCTCCAATAAATGCAAGATTTTATATATCTCAATTAATAGAAGCTTTAAATTATTTACATTCTAAAGATATTATTTATCGTGATATTAAACCTGAAAATATTCTTTTTGATTCAAATGGATATATAAAACTTACTGATTTTGGTGTATCTAAAACTATAAAAGGTAAAACATATACTATGTGTGGGACACCTACTTATTTAGCACCTGAAATTGTTATGAAAAAAGGATATAGTTTTTCTGTTGATTGGTGGTCTTTAGGTGTTTTAACTTATGAAATGATTGTTGGTATTGACCCTTGGGATGAAAATGATCCTATGTTGATATATCAAAAAATTATTAAGGGTAAAGTTTATTTTCCTAAAAATATGGATAAATATGCTAAAAGTTTTATTCAACATTTAATGATTGGTGACCCTAATAAAAGATTAGGTAGTAATTTTATTGATGGGAAAAATGAAATTTTTTTTCATTGTTGGTTTAAAGATTTTGATTGGGAAGGATTAAGAGAAAAAAGTTTACCTGCTTGGCATATTCCTAAACTTAAAAATTTTGATGATACTTCTAATTATAATGAATATCCTGAAAGTACTGATAGTGAAACTGAAGAAATTGACCCTGAAAATGACCCTTTTTTAAAATGGTAAAAGAAAATTTTATATAAAAATATATATTTGTTATAAATATTGTTTCTAATTACTTGTTTTTTTATAAATAAAAATTTTATATATTATTTAAATTAAAATATAATAATAATATTAATTAATATATTTAAATTAACTAATCCATTTAAATTTTTAAATAAAATTAAATTACAAATAAATTAAATACTAATTTATTTATCTTTAAGTTCTTCACCTTCTTTAATTAAGTTTTCATTCTTTTCTTTTTCTTGTTCAGCTATTTGTCTTCCTCTCATGCTTCCGAAAATAAGTAAAAGAATGCAACCTAAGAGATTAGCTCCCATAGTAAATCTCATACCCATTCTCATCATACCTTTTGGTTTGAAATAATCATTAATAGCTCCATAAATCATAGGAGTTGTTCCAGAAACTAATAACATATTAACTAAATTAGCAATAGCATAAGCTATACCTTTAATTTGAGGTCTAACAGTAACCATAACAAAACCATGGCACATAGGTAAAGCAGATGAGTTAAAGCATAAGAATAACATTAACATACCTATAAATGTATATAAATTAGGCATAAATGTAGCTCCAACACCAGTTATAGTAGCTAATGTTTGTAAAACAAAGCATACATAAGGAGCTTTAGCACCTTCATAACTTCCAAATAAATTATTAACTATTCCTCCAATGAGAGCTCCTCCAACTGGACCAGCAATACATGCAACAGTATATGAAACAAATATTATTCTAGGATCATTAATTCCTAAAGCAGTTCTCATATAATCAGCACACCAATAATGAACTGCAGTTAAAAATCCTGCTATAGCACATCTAGTCCAATTAGATACTTGATAAATAGGAGATGATACACATTCCCATATTTGGCTAGCAACTGAATCAGATTCTCCATCTTTTTTTTTATTTTCTTGATAATCAAAATATGTATGTCTTTCTTCATCTTCATCAGTTTTATGTGGTCTTAAGCTATTATTGAAATATGTTTGAGGGAAGAATAACATTATTAATACTGTAAACCACATATATGCTCCAGCAGTGGCAAATCCCCATTTCCAATTATGTTCTCCATAAAGTATATTAAATGAATATCCAATGACTTTTCCAACTGGAACTAAAACTTGGAACATTGTGATTTGAGTAGTTTTATATCTTTTAAATGCATATTGATCTATCCAAACTGGAATATATATTGAAGGAGGCATATGAGCCCAACCAATAAATCCTCTTAATGTAATTAATACCATTCCACTATTACTAAATAAATATGCAATCATAAATGCACCTTTTAAAAATACAAATAAACATACTGTCCATTTTAAATTAAATTTATTTACTATTATTGTAAACATTAATGAACCTATTCCTCTTCCTATTCCTTGAGATGTTCCAAATAAACCAAATTGCTTATCATTTAAATTTAATTGCTTTTTAATTTCTTTTGATGAAGATGATAATACTCCTGCTCCATTATTCATTGACATTTCTATTGATAATAATACACAATATAATACAAATCTTGGAAATGGTGAAAAGGTGACTCTTTCTTTATTTTTTTCTTCTGTTGAAATTTCTGCCTCTTTTGCTTCAGATGACATTTTTAATTATATATTTTATATTACATGATTTATTTATTTTTAAATTATTAATTATAAAAAATATCATTATATTACATATTTTTAATAATAATAATTAAATTTTTTATTTATAAATTATCTAATGATTAATTAATAATTAATATAAATTACATAATATCAAAACTAAAAAAAAATATATAATTACTAATATTTCTTTTTCATTAATAAATTTAATATATAATTTTATGTTTAAATTAATTCAATTTATTATCTATAATATTAATTAATTTAATTAAATTTTAAAACATTTTTTTTGACGAATTACTTTGCAATTCAGCAAAATTAGTTGGTAATCCATTCCAACTCCAACGTTTTAATACACTATAAATAAAATTAGATAAAACAATACAATGCAATAAATCAGCAAAAAATAAAGCATAAAATCTTTCTCCTCCAAAATACATATTAATCCAAAAAAATAATCTTAAAAATCTTGCTATTCCTAAAAAAATTATGTACAATTCAGATAAATCTCCAGAATCTCTACTTTTTTTTATAATATATAATTGAGGTAAAAGTCCAATTGCTTCAGAAAAAATACTCAATGAAACAAAAATTTGACTTGAAAATAAACTATCGCCTGGATTAAAAATTAAACTTAAAAAAATAGCTAAAGGTAATAAAACATATAATTGTAAATAAAATGGAATTTGAATTTCATTTGCGAAATAATTTCGAACTTTGTTTTTTTGATATAAATAAATTATATAACATTGAGTTAATATTGCAAGTATTATTTCTATATAAGTTAACCAATAATTTTTTAATAATGAATCCCATATCCATCCTATTCTGCTTATTGCTCCTACTAAAAATAAAATATTAGTTATTAATGAAACACATTCACTATTATTTCTTTTTAATATTTTTAATATTTGAAAAAATGTTGCTAAGTGTTGAAATATGTAACCACTTTCAAAAAGAAGAAGAATGAACATTATTAAAAAAATAAAAATTATTTTTATTTTTAATTTTAATTAAATTTAATTTAATAATATTTTTTTAAAAATTTTTTTAATTTTAAAATAATTTTATTAAAATTTTTATATTTAAATTATAATATAAAATAAAAAATTGGCTTATTAAATAGTATTTATTTAAATATAGTAAGCAATATTAATATTTATAAAATAAAAAATAATTTTTAATTATATTATTTAAAATATAATTTTTTTTGATTATAAATATTTTTATATTATTATATTTAAAATAAAAAACAAACTTTTTTATTATTATTATGTTCATTATATTTTATATTAATTTTAAATCATCATTACCAACTTGATTTTCCATATCAGAAATTCTTCTTTGTAACGCAACTAATTTACTCATTAAAACTGTTTTTTCACTTTTTAATTGTGTAATTAATTTTTGTAATCTAATATTTTCATCTTTTTGAACAACTAAATGTTTTTTCATTTCTTTTTCAACTTCTGCTAATTCAACTAACAAAGATTTTTTCATATCTTCAGTTTTTTGTTTTAAAACTTTTTGATGTTCATCTTTTTCTTTTTCTAAAACTTTTATATCATTAATATTTGCTTTAAAATCTTCATTTACTAATTCAATTGCTTCTTGCAATGCAATTATTTTAGATTTTAATGTAACATTTGAAGATCCAATTTGATTTTTATTTATATTATTATAATCATCATCTGAAGAAGGTTTCATTATTTATTTTAATTTTTATTTAATTTAATAATTATTTTTTTTTAATTTGAAAATTTTATATAAAAAAAATTTTTTTTTTTTAAAACAAAATGAAATGTTCAAATTCAAATTGTGAAAATATAATAAAAAAATCACATAAATGTAATTTATGTCCAAATATTTTTTGTAGTAATAATTGTATTTTAGAACATTTTTCTAAATATCATACAACTTTAACATCAAATTTATTATCAAATACAAATAATTTTTCTCAAAAAATAACATTAAAAAAACTCGAATTAAAATCAAAATACATTTCAGAAGGAAAATTTTCTACATCAAAAATTAAATACGATTCTTTATATAATTTAAATAATTTTGTAAAACTTACAAAAAATGGAAAAAATATAATTTTAGGTCAAGGAACTTATGGTCAAGTTTATTTAACTGAAAATATAATAAATCATAAATTCTATGCAATTAAACACATGGATAAAGAAAAATTAAAAAAACACGTTTTAAATCCCATCGAAGCGATTTACAATGAAATTGACATTCAATCAAGAATTTCACATAAAAACATAATAAAACTTTTCAATGTAAATGAAACGAAAAAATCTTTTGATTTAATAATGGAATATGCTAATAACGGTACATTATTTCATTATATAAAACGTAACAAGGGTTTAAATGAAAAATTATCCTTTAAATTTTTTATACAAATTTGTAACGCAATTTTTTTTCTTCATAAGAATAATTTAATGCATAGAGACATTAAACCAGAAAATATTTTAATGTTCGATGATAATTTAGTAAAATTAGGTGATTTTGGTTGGTGTGTTGAAATTGAAACAAAAACTCGTTCAACTTTTTGTGGGACTATTGAATACATGGCTCCTGAAATTGTAAATCAAATTAATTATGATCAGTCTATTGACATTTGGAGTTTGGGAATTCTTTTATATGAATTAATTCATGGTTTTTCACCTTTTCGAGCTGTTAAATCGAAATTCAATGATGATGAGGTTATTGATAATATTAAAGAAAATAAAATTGTTTTTGAAAAAAATGTTAGTTTTGAGTGTAAAGAATTGATATTAGAACTTTTGAATAAAAATGAAAAAAAACGAATTTGTATTGAAGATGTTTTTATGTCAAAATGGGTTAAAAAATTTGAATTTGAAGGTTTTTTTGTTTGTTTGGGAAATTTTAATTTGGATTTTGAAAGAAAAATTAAAAGAAATGAAAGTCAATCGAATTTTAATTTTATTAAAAATAAAATTAGTAATAATATTGGGAAAATTAAAGAATTACAAAGACAAAATAGTTTTAATAATTTGAATAGTAAAAATTTTGAAGAAATTAAAAATAATAATAATAATATTGAAAAGAATTTTAATGAAAATAATAAATTTTTAAATGTTATTAGAATGAATATTTTGAAAAATAAATTAATGTCAACTGAACAATTTAAAAAAAATTTTGTTGATGAAGAAAAAAAAATTAATGATAATAATAATAATAATTATCAAACTTTTGAAAGTTTTAAATTATTATCAAATATTAATAATAATAATAATAATAATAATAAAATTTTTAATGAAAAAAGAATAAATAAATTTGAATTTAAAGAAAATTTTAAAGATTTTAAAGATGAAAAAGAAGACGAAAGAGATAAAACACCAGAAAAAAATATTTTAGAAGGACCAATAATAAAACCAATGAAAATAATAAAAGATTTTAAAAAATTTATTAAAAACAAAACTTTTCATAATAAAAGTAAAACATTAATGATGGGAATTCAAAATCAATTAAAATTTAATTAAAAATATTTTGAAATAAGTTTTTTATTATAATTAAATTATATTATATTTATTTATTATAAATAAAAATATTATTAATATAAAAAATAATTATAAAAATATTTTAAATGCTAAAAAACAAAACAAAAAATAATAATAAAAATCATAATAAAAATAATAATTTTTTAAAAGGAATTTTTTCATTAATTGGCTGTTTAATTCACAGTTTTATAAATTCAATATTTTATTCATTTACATATTTAACAATTTATTTATTATCATATTTAAAAACATTTAACAGCTCCATTCACATAAGAAATTATTATATTTTTTCTCCGATTGTAACAATTTTTTATGGAATTTCATCTCCGTTTTCAGGAATTTTAAATAAAAAAATTGGAATAACAAAAACATTATTTTTAAGTAATTTTTTAATGATATTATCTTCTTATTTAATTTATTTAAGTGAAAATATTTATTTAGATTATTTTAATTTTATTTTTTATGGAATTGGAATTGGTTTTAGTCAAAGAATTACTATTCATAATTCTGTCCAATATTATCCTAATTGCAAAGGATTAATTAGTAGTTTGTATAGTACATTTTGTGGAATTGGAATTATTTTTTTGAATTTTTATGTTGAGAATTTTATTATTAATCCTAAACATATTGAACCTAATGTTGAAAATAATACTTTTTATTCTGGTGAAATTATTTATAATTTTAAATATTATTTAAAAATTCAAATTTTTTTATATTTAATTTTAACTTTTTTAACTTTCGTTTTTGTTTTTCCTTTTGAAAACGAAAATTTTAATGAAAATTTTATTGAAAATGAAAATAATGAAAATTTTTATATTGAAATGGAAAAAGAAGATGAAAATGAATTTAATATAGAAGAAATAAAAATGGTTTTGAAATCAAAAAGATTTTTAAAGATTGTAATAATATTTTTTAATACAATTTTTTTTGTAACTTTAATTGAAAATACTTTTCGTCCAATCGCAATATTAAAAAAAATCGATACAAAAACCCAACAAAACATAATTAGCATAGTTTTTATATTAATTTGTTTTTTAACAATAATTTTTGGAATTTTATTTGACAAATTTACATTTAAATTTTTAATGAATTTAATAAATTTTATAATTTGTTTTTCATGTTTTTTTTATAATTTTAGTGATTATTCAAACATTACTTTTGTTTTTTGGTGTTTGAGTATTTCTTTTGGTAACGCAGGAATTTATTCAATTTTATATCCGCATATAATGAAAATTTTTGGTATTAAATATTATTTAGAATTAAGTGGAATTGTAAGTTTAATGGATTCTTTAAGTTCGCCTTTTGTTTCTGGTTTTGTTTATTCTATGGATTTTTATTTTGAAAAAAATAGAAATTTTGGATATTTTTTAGTTTATTTTTTCTGTGGAATTTTGAATTTAATTAGTATTTTTTTTACCTGTTTTGAAAATGAAAATGAATTTAATTATAAAAAATAATATTATAAAAAAATATAGAAAAAAATAATTATAATTATAATATTAATTTAATTTAAATAAAACAAAATTAATTTTTTTAGTTTTTTATTATTTTTCATAATGAACAGCAACAGTGAAAATTCTTCAAAAAAAACAAATAATATAAGCATTCCAACATCACCAAATTTAACAACATTTTCAAATAAAAATTTATCAACATTCGAAAATTATATTACATTAATAAACCAAACAAACATTGACATTACAATATTAATTTTATCATTTCTTCAATACAGTGACATTATTAATTTAAAACGTACAAACAATTATTTAAAATCTTTTTTTTCCTCAAAAAAAATAATGCGATTTTACATAATTTCAGGCAACATTAACAAAAACAATAGACTTTCATTTTATTTAACAAACATTTCAATTTCAAAACAATACGAAAAAATAAAATCTGAATTATTAGATTATAATATAGAAAATAACTTTTATTTTAATATATTAAAATTAGCAAATTCTCAAGAACAAATTTCAAACCCGAATTTTAAAAAAACTTTAGAAGAAATTAATAATGACATTACTCGCACATGTTTTACGAAAAAGTTTGAAAATGGAAATGGAAAAATTTATTTAAAAAACATTTTAACTGCTTTTGCATTTATTCGTCCAGAAATTGGCTATTGTCAAGGAATGAATTTTATAGCAGCTGCTTTAATTGATTTAATTTACAATGAAGAAAAAGTTTTTTGGGTATTTTTATCTTTTATAGATGACAATGAAATAAACACTTTATATTTTAAAAATATGTTTGAATATAATATTCGTTTTTATCAATTGAATTTTTATTTTGAAAAATATTTTCCGGAAATTCATGAACATTTTATAAAAGAAAATTTGAATCCTGAAATTTTTTTTTCGAAATGGATTTTGACTGTTTTTTCGAATTATTTGAATTTTAATATTTTATATGATGTTTGGGATTTGTTTATTATTGATAAATGGAAAGCGATTTTTAAAATAAGTTTGATTTTGATAAATTTAATGAAAGAAGATTTTTTGAATTTGACTATGAATAATTTGCAGAATTTTTTTAAAGAAAATGAATTTAAGAAAAATGATTTTGATTTCGATGACATTGTTGATGGTTATGATGAATATAAAATAACTAATTCAAAATTAAAGGAACTTAAAGAAGATTTTTATATTGAGCAAGTGCAACAAAAATTAAAAAATAATGTTTGGGAAAGTGATCAAGAACAATTAATTAATGATTATCAAATTAATATTAATAAATATATGAAAGATTTTAATAAAAAATATAAAAAATTTAATGAAAATATTGAAAAATTAGATAAAATAATTTCTGATGATGATAAATTTTATGAAAATTTAAATGTTCAAATTAAAGAACTGACAATTAAAATTGAAAAAATTATGAAAGAAAAAGAAAATATTGAAAATAATATTGATTTTAATATTGATGATTTAGATGATAATTTTGATAATAAAAGTAATAATAATCATAATTTAAGTAGCAATAATGATAAAAATAAATTAAATTTATTATTTGATAAAGATGAAATTAATAATAATGATAATAATAATATTTTAAAAACTGAAACGAATGAGAAAAAATCAAAAAAATATCTTAAAAATATTCGAAATAAAAATAATAAAAAAATTAAAAATCTTGAAAAAGATATTGAAAATTTTACTAAAATTTTAATTGAAAAAATTAGTTTAAGAGATGAAAAAAAAAGTTATTTAAATTTTAAAATAGATGAAAGAAAAAATATAAAAGAAAATTTAGATAAAATTGTGAATGAAAAAAATTTATATGAAAAAAATTTGTTAAAAAATTTAAGTCAAAAATTAAAATTAAGTGCAAAATTTGTAAAAACTAATAATTATTAAGTTAAATATTAGAATATAAATTCTTTATTATTATTATTTTTATTATTGGTAATAAGTACATTATATTAAATAATAATTTTATTTTTATTTAAATCAATTGTGTTATTGATTTTTATATTTTTAATATTATTTTTTATTAAATTTTTATTTTATTATAATAAAATTAATTTATTTGAATAATAAAAAATTTTATTAAAATTTGATTTTAATTTTTATTTTTTTTTTCAATTTTATTATAATAATATTTTTATTAATATTTTATTATTTTTTTAATATATTATTATAATTGAATTTAAATTTAAATGTCATCAAAATTAACAAAAAAGAAAAAATTAAAAAAATCTCCAAATTTAAATTCACATTCTTTAAATTTTCCCAACAACAACAATAATAATAATAATAATAATAATTTTAACAATAGTTTAAGTTTTAATAATAATAATAATAATATAAACAATAATAATTCTTTAATTTCTTTAAATCAATCTTCAGATAACAATCCTTTTAATTTAAATTTAATAAATTCTTCAAACATTTCAAATAATAATTTAAATAACATTAATTTAATAACAAAAAATTTAAAAAAACAATTTGAAAATCGAATTTCTCAAATTATTTTAAATTTTAATGAATCTCTTCGTCGAAGTAAAATTTTAAATTCAGAAGAAATTCTTAATAAAAATTTATTTATTGAAAAAGAAAAATTAATTGGTGATTTGTATGAAAAAAATTGTTTTTTAATGAAAGAAAATAATGAAAATAAAAATGAAATTGAACGTTTAAATAAAATAATTTCTGTTTATGAAATTGATTTTTTAAAATTGGAAGAAAAAAATAAAAAAAAAAAAGAAAAAATTAAAAATTTAAATGATTTTATTAATAATTTAAAAGATGAAATTAATTTTAAATCTAATGAAAATATTTTTTTACAAAATAAAAATAAAAATAATGAAAAATTAATTGAAAATTTATGTAAAAAAATTAATAATTTCAAAGAAGAAATTTCTTTTACTCAAAAATTTATTTTAGAACAATTAAAATTATTTCAAAATGAAAAAAATCTTTTGAGTGATTCAATAAATAAAATTTTAAATAATTTTGTTAAAAATGAAAAAAAAATTAATAATAATATTAATAATAATTTTGATAATAATAATAATATTCAAAAATATGAATTATTAGAAAAATTTAAAAATTTACAAATAAAATATGAAACTGAAATTAATTTATTAAAATCTCAAGTTAATTCAATGAGAAATAGTAATAATTTAAATAATAATTTTAATAACAATAATAATTTAAATAATAATAATAATTTTAATAATAATAATAATAATTTAAATTATAATAATAAAAAACATAAAATTCGTAAAAAAAGTTCTAGAAATAATTCAAATAATTCTTCCTCACATAATTCAATTTCAAATAAATCATCAAATCGCACATCAACTTCCACTTCTTTAACTAAAACAAAAAATATAAATAATAATAATAATAAACTAATTAATAATAAAATAGAACAAATTAAAAAATGTGCTAATAATTTAAAAACTGGAAGAGAAATAATAAAATTAGCTAATCAATTAGATTATGAAGTAAAAGAGCTTTTAAATCAAAATAATAATAATAATAAAATAGAAAATTTTTAATATAATTACAATATTAGATTCAATAATAGATTATATTTATAATATGAATTCAATCAAATATTATTAAATTTTTTATTAAAATTATATAATTTTAATTATAAATAAATAATGTAATAAAAATAATATTTAAAATTAAATTTACTTAAATAATTTTCAATAATAATAAAATATAAAAAATAAAAATAATTAAAAATTAATTTTATTTAAAATTAAGAAAAAAAATTAAATTAAAAATAAATTAAAAAAATTAATTTAATATATTTATGAAAAAAAAAAAACGTAATTAATTAATAAAAATTTTCAAGCAAAAAAAACGTATAAATTTTAATGGCTGAAATGAAAAAACAAACTTAAAAAAATTTCAATAAAAATAAGTTTGAAAAAAATGGTTGTTAAATAATTTCGTGTTTAATTATTTAAATTTATATAATATATCATTTATATCATTTATAATAAATAAACAGCAAATAAGGCTATAAAAATTCCTTTTAAAAATCTAGAACTACAATCAATTTCAAAATTATATTTGACATTATAACCCTCCCAATATTGTCCTTGGTTGATTTTTTCAGTTGCAGCTTTTAATTTATCTTCGTCTTCAGCATCTTCTTTTTTAATGTTTAAACATGCTTCATCATCATCATCACTATAAGCATAACAACAAGTATAAGAATTTGATAATTTGACTTTCCTTTACAAGAAGAATAGTCATCAGGAAATGCATCATTACATTCATTATTTTTATTAACATAAACAGTACCATTTCCACAATCAACATTTAATGAATTATAAGAATCGGTATAATCTCCCCAATAATCTCCATTGATAATTGAAAAAAGAGTAGATTCTAATTTTTCATTGGTTACAGCATCTTCACTATTAATTTCAATACATTCGGTACTATTACCATCCTTATCATCATTATATTTAGAATAACAACAAGTTTCAGTATTTAATGATGTTGTTTTTTCTTTACAAGAAGAAAGGCCAGTTGGATCAGAAACAGATTCACATTCTGATAGTTGGAATGATGGTGAGAAATTTAAAAGTAAAAATAAACATAAACATAAGGGATATTTCATTTTTTATTTAATTTCTTTTTTATTTTTAGTATATATATTAAATTTTAATTATTAAAATAATTGTGTTTTTTTATTAATTATTTTTTATGTTTTAATATTTGAATATATTTTTTTATTATTAAAAATTTTTTATTGGGGATTGGGGATTGGGGATTGGGGATTGGGGATTGGGCCCAATCCCCAAT
>JAEEGK010017125.1_pt1 | contig 15846 bp, 9 predicted proteins | sample 8958771 | NCBI WGS metagenome assembly JAEEGK01 (sample SAMN16246547, study PRJNA631951) | gut metagenome | biome: gut microbiome; feature: rumen; material: SC-attached | host: Bos | place: Iran: Karaj | collected 2018-10
GCTGCTCTGTCCAGCAGTACTGCTGCTTGTTGCCTTTCTTCACCAGGTAGAGCGGCGGTGTGGCAATGTAGAGATAGCCCATTTCAATCACCTCGCGCATAAAGCGGAAGAAGAAGGTCATAATCAGTGTGTCGATGTGGCTGCCATCGACGTCGGCATCGGTCATAATGATGATTTTGTGGTAGCGCAGGCTCGATGTGTCGAGTGCGTCGGGGTCGTCTTTGGTGCCCACGTGCACGCCCAGAGCAGTGTAGATGTCGCGGATGGCGTCGCTCTCGTAAACGCGGTGGCGCATTACCTTCTCGACGTTCAGAATCTTACCGCGCAACGGCAGAATGGCTTGGAACTTACGGTCGCGGCCCTGCTTTGCTGAACCGCCTGCCGAGTCACCCTCGACCAGGAACAACTCGCTCTCGGCAGGGTCTTTGCTTGAGCAGTCGGCCAGTTTGCCAGGCAGTCCGCCACCCGAAAGCGGCGATTTGCGCTGAACGGTCTCGCGGGCCTTGCGCGCTGCCACACGTGCTGTGGCGGCCAGAATCACCTTGCCCACAATGCGCTGAGCCTCGGTCGGGTGCTCTTCAAGATAATTGGCAAGGGCCTCGCCCACTGCCTGCTGAACGGCGCCTGCAACCTCGCTGTTGCCGAGTTTGGTCTTGGTCTGCCCCTCGAACTGCGGCTCTGCCACCTTGATTGAGATAACGGCGGTCAAGCCTTCGCGGAAGTCCTCGCCCGAAATCTCGATGTGGTTTTTCTCCAATTTCTCAAGGTCGCGCTTGCAGTTGTCGTCGGCATACTTTTTCAGAGTGCGGGTGAGCGCCATACGGAAGCCCTGTAGGTGCGTTCCGCCTTCTATTGTGTTGATATTGTTGACGTAAGAGTGGATATTCTCTGAGTAGCCGTCGTTGTACATTACGGCAATCTCGATAGGCGTGCCCTGCTTTTCGGTGTTGATGTAGATGACGTCGTCGAAAAGATGCGTGCGGTTGCCGTCAACGTAGCGCACAAACTCGCGCAAGCCTTCTTTCGAGTAGAATGTCTCGGTGCGGGTCTTGCCTTCCTCGTCGGGACGCAGGTCGGTGAGCGTGATGGTGATGCCAGCGTTCAGGAACGCCAACTCACGCATACGGTTTGCCAGAATCTCGTATTTGTAGATGGTTGTGGTGAAGATGGTGTCGTCGGGCCAGAACTGCTGACGAGTGCCAGTCTTGTCGGTTGTGCCCACTTCCTTCACGTCGTAGAGCGGCTTGCCCTTCTCGTATTCCTGCTGATAGATTTTCCCGTTGCGGTAAACCTGCGATGTCATATGCTTCGACAGCGCGTTGACGCACGAAACGCCCACGCCGTGCAGACCGCCAGAAACCTTGTACGAGCCCTTGTCGAACTTACCGCCCGCGTGCAGCACGGTCATAACCACCTCAAGGGCCGATTTGTGCTCTTTCGGGTGCATATCGACAGGGATACCACGGCCGTTATCGACCACGGTTATTGAGTTGTCCTCGCCGATTGTCACCTCAATGTGGGTGCAATATCCAGCCAGAGCCTCGTCGATTGAGTTGTCAACTGTCTCGTATACAAGATGATGCAAACCTTTCTCGCTGATGTCGCCAATGTACATAGCGGGGCGTTTGCGCACGGCTTCCAATCCTTCAAGCACTTGAATACTATTGGCGCCATAATTGTTGTTCTGCGGTGTTGTTTCTTCCACTTCGCTCATATCTTAAAATTTTGTGTTTCAATTAATTAATTGGCAAAATTACACCTTCGCCAAAACAAACAAATATATCAAAAACGGGGGTGCACAAAAGCCTGCGGCAAGTGCATTTTCCGCTATTTGTTAACACGAAATTGACAATTTTTAAGGGATAATTGGTGAATCGGTGAATTGGTGAATTGGTGAATCGTTTAATGTTTAATAGGTTAACGAGTTATTACCAAAACCCATAAACCAAAAACCAAAATCTAACACCCAACACCTAATGCCTATCCCCTAGTTCTCTCTATTCCTCAGCATTTTAGCCATTTTAGCAAGGCGGTCTGCTGACGAGAAGATACCCACTTCGGCAAGTTTGCGCCTGTGCTGCTCTTCGACAGCGGTTTCCGGCTGAATGGCCGTCGGAATGGTTTTCATTTTAAATAGTCGTAATTTCATAATTGACAATCTGTTATTCATCCCGATAGCTATCGGGACTTCACGCATTCAATCCTTCATCCTTCACGTATTCAATCCTTAAATCCTTCACGCATTCAATCCTTCAATCAAAACGTGTACGTCAGTCCCAACATAAAGTTGAACCGTTGATTGGCGTATTGGTTCCACTCGTAGTAGCGCTGACCGGCAATGTTGTTCAGGTCGAGAAACGACGAGAAACGCTTTGTGATGCGGTATTCGAGCCCAAGATTGGCGTCAATCACGCCCTTCAGCTCTTTGGACTCTGGCAGGTTCTCGCCTTTGTCATTGATGTGGTCGATGCGGGCGTAGCGCTTGCTGATAGCATAAACATTGACGCGCGCAATAATCTTATTCTCAAGGTTGTAGCTTGCGTCAAGGCTGACGGTGTAGGTAGGCAGATGCCAAGCTTCAATCTCGTGCGACATATCGTAAACGAAATAGTTGCCCTTCAGCCCCATCTTGAATTTGTCGCTCATCTTGTACGAAATCTCGCCCAAAATGCGGGTGCGCATAATCTCGTCGTAGGCCACTGTAAATTTCTTGTGCAAATCGCTATTTATGTCGTTTACAAACAGATATTGATTGTCGATTTTGGCATATTCGGCGCGGACGTTGAAGGCAACCTTTGAGCTGACATTGCCACGGAATCCGGCTGCAAGGTTCCATCGCGTCTTGGTCGGGTTGATGTTCAGGTCGGAACGCACAAACGGGTTCTCGCCGTACATCTCGCGGTAGCTGTGCACATCGTAGTTGCCGTTCACCTCAATGTACGGCAGCAGGAAGTAGTCGATGATGTTGTACTGCATACTGATGTCGGGGAAGAACCAAAACTTCGAGTTGCGTTGGTCGTAGAAGGTGCTCGCGCCCACCTTCACGCGCCATTTGCGGCCGTAGGCGCCAATCCACGGATTGAAGTTGACCACAGCCGCGCTGATGTCGCCTTTGCCATTGATATTCAAGCCTTTGGTGCTATAGTTGTCAATCACAACATTCAGACCCATAAACTCTTTGTCCAATATGTAGCTCAAGAAGGCATCAACGTGCAGAATGTTGTCGCCCTTGCTGTCTTTGGTCTTTATTCCGCTGTAGTTCAGCGCGATGCGATAGTCCAACTTCGATGAATCGAGATTGGTGGTGCCGAATGACGCGCCAATCGAATAGTAGTTAAGCGATTGTTTTTCAATATCTTTCTTCTTCAGTGGCAGTGAGTCGTCGGCAATCTTCAGATTCGTGTCGTAACCATAATAATAATTGGCGCGATAGCCGTAACCGGCATCAATGCTGGCTGCAAGGTCTTTCTTGAAGATGCGTCGCACCTGCCCGCCCACATCGAAACGCGACAGACCGGCGTAAACGTGCTCGTCGGCTTCGTTCTTCACCTTGCCGTTGCTCGACAGATAGTTGGCGTTGGCATTCCAAATCCATTTTTCAGAGCGCTGGCTGCCCGTGTAGATGTTCAGCGTTGGCGACGCGTACGACCCGAAACCGCCCTTCACGTAGGCGTAATAGAGTTTTGGCAGCGGCTCGGCCACGAGTTTGGCGGGCTTCAACTGCTTTGGCTGATATTTGGTCGGATACATCTCGAGTTCGCCTTCGTCGTACTCAAAGGTCGGCGTAACTTTGATTGTATCAACGATTTTCGGCAGCGAACTGATTTTGTATGCGTCGTTGATGACTGGCTCATACGATTTTATGACCTTCACCTCTTGATTCAGGTTGTTCTGCGCCATTACGGTGCACGAACCTAACATTGTCAGAATCAGGATATTTCGTTTCAAACGTATCATATCTGTATGTCGGTTTATTCTTGTTCTTGAATTGTGTTTTCTTCGGCCGGTGTTTCGGTATTTTCTTCTGAATCAGAAGGTTCAGCCGGTTCATCGGTCGGTTCGGCAGCGGGTTCCTCGGCGGCTGGCTCCTCTGCCGGTTCGCTGGCTGGCTCTGCGGCTTCAGGTTCAGACTCGGTGGTGGCCGCTGGTTCTTCAATCACGGCTTCCTCCACCTGCGGCGCACTCTCCTGCCCGTTTTGCGGCTCTGGCGCGTAGGTTGCGCCCGATTCTGTTGTTGGCGCTTCCGTCTGTTGCGGCTCTACGCTCTCGCCGTTGTTATCGCTATTGTTTGTGTCTGGGTTTTCGTTTGAGTCTGTGTCTGTGTTTGTGTTTTCGTTTGTGTTTTCGTTATCGTTATAGTAATTGTTTTCGTTGTCGTTACCGCCACTCATATCAATTGTTACTTCAACTTCCTGTTTCGAGTTGTCGTCAACAAACTTGGTGCTCTCCTCGTCCACAATCAGTTTCAGTTTGGCGTTGGCTTCGGCCACAATGCCATCAGAGTCGTCGCCGTAGTTGTCGATGACGCTCTGCAGGTTGGCTTTGGCCTGGAAGCGGTCGTTGCGGCTCATACAGATGTCGGACAGCAGGAAGAACGATTTTGCAATCCAATAAATATGCGGCGTGCCCGAACCGATAAGGTTGTTAATCTCATCTTCCGACTTCTGCAACTCGTTCTGCTCGAACAACATACGAGCAACCATATACTGTGCCTCGGCACCCTCGCGGCTGTTCATATCCTGCGCAAGAATGCGGAACTGTGTGATGGCCGGGTCCAATTGGTTTGTCTGATAGTAACTTACGGCCATAATATGGCGTGCGGTGCGCACCTGCTCGTCCGAGACCTTGTCGGTTATGAGCAGCTTGCGTGCCGACTCAAGCGCGTTGTTGAAGTTGCTGTCGGCAAAGGCCGTTTTCATCTGCCCCTCGCGCGCAATCATCAAGTTCGACTTCACTTCGGCGTTGTCTTCCAACTGTTTATAAAGTGCGTATGCCTGCTTGTAATCCTTGTCGTTCTCGGCCAAAGTGGCTGACGAGAGCAGCGCTGCCTCGGTGAAGGTGTTTTTCTGCTTCTCGGCCACGGCTATGAAGTCGGCTTTGGCCTCGCTGTTCTTGTGCAGTTTCAGGTTGCAGTCGCCACGGTAGTAGGTCGCGTTAAGCGAGAAACGGCCGCCCGGGAACTTGTCCAAATAACTGTCGAACAAGCCGGCTGCTTCGGTCCAATTGCCTGACATATAGACTTTTTCGGCCGATGCGTAGGTAAGCGAGTCACGCTCGTTCTGGTCGATGTTGCCAAGGTTGCCCTTGCTCTGCACGTAGTCGAAGTAGTCGTCAACCTTGTTCATATCCACATAGACGTTCTTCAGGGCAAACAGCGCCTCGTCGGCTTCCGATGAGCCCGGGTATTTCTCAATCACGTTTTTGAAGTTGTCGATTGCCAAATAGTTCTGACCATCAGCATAGTAAAGCAAGCCCGTTTGAAGCATTGATTTAACCACATAAGAGCTGTTCGGATAGGTCTTCGCCAACGAGCGGAAATCGCTGATTGCCAACTGTGTGGAATCGAGAATCGTATAGGCGCGGCCACGCTCAAAGAGTGCGTCGGCAGCGTATTTCGATTTTGGGTATCGCGCAAGCAAATCGCTCATTGCCAAAATCTTACCGTGCAGATTCTTGTCAAGTCCCATTGCAAAACCCTTCTGGAAAAGCGCGTATTCGGCGTCGAACTTGTCAAGGTCGGCGGCCATTCCGTAGAACATCACGGCATCGTTGAACTTCGACGTCACAAAGTAGCAGTCGCCAATGCGGATGTAGCTGTCGGCAAGCTTTGCGGTGTCGGCCTCGGCGGGTTTTTCAACGTATTTGCGGAACCAATCGGCCGACTTGGTGTACTCCTTGGTCTTGAAATAGCAGTAGCCGATGTTGTAGTAGCACGTTTTGTACTCGGGCATTGTGTAGGCGCCGGGCGTTGTGAGCAGCTGGTTGTAGGCGTCGGCGGCATCGTGGTAGCGCTCCTGGCGGTAGAGAGCCTCGGCCTTCCAATAGCTTGCCAAGGCGCGTATCTCCTTGTCGTACGCTTTAAGCGATATGGCCTGGTTGAACGCCTCCACCGACTCGTCGAACTTCAGGTTGTTGAAGAGCTCAAGGCCGCGGAAATAGGCCACGCGTTGCCAAGCCGACTGCATCTCAGCCGTTTTGTTCTCGATTTTGGCCAACGATTCGAGCGCCGCCTGATAGTTTTTCGACGACAGGTAGGCCTTCACCAAATAGCCGTAGGCCTCGTCGCGGTGAATCGATTTGGGGTATTTCTCCAAATACTTGTTAAAGGCGCGCACCGTCTCGTTAAACGGCGAGTACGACAGCTCATACGACAGTTTGGCATAGTTGAGCAGCGCCTGCTCCTGAATGCGAGCGTTGAAATCATATTTGGCCGCAGCCTCGAAAGCCATTCGGGCCTGCTCCTTCTGCTCAATCTTCATATTCGCGTAAGCGATGTGGAAATAGGCGTTCTGCGTGAGCGCGTCGTCAAGGTTCGTCACGTTCGACATTGTGCTCACCGTCTTCTCAAACTCGCCGGTCTTGAAATATGCGTAGCCCAACTGGTAGATGTCCTCGCGGGTGTAGTTGCTGGCGTTGCTCTTGTAGGTTTCAAGATAAGGCACCGCCTCGGCGTAGAGCTCCTTGTTGTAGAGCGCCTCGCCCACTATGCGCGACATTTCGGCCTGACGCTTGGCGTCGCCCTGGTCGAGCAGCTCCTTGCCCAACTCAAGCACCTTGTCGTCTTTCCCCTGAAGGAAGTAAATCTGCACCCTGTAGTACGGCACGATGGGCGCGAAAGCCGGGTCGTTATCGATTTTGGCAAAATTGTTGAGCGCCGTCTCATAATTCTTATTGGTGTAGGCCAAATGCGCGTAGAAATAGATGGCCGGCGCCGAATATTTGTTGTTCTTGTCAATCAGCTCGTAGAACATTTTCTGCGCCTTCTCGGTCTGCCCAAGCTTGAAGTAGCTGTAGCCCTTCTTGAAGTAGAGCTCGGCCTGCTGGTCGCGGTTCAGGTGCTGCTTCCACACCTTGTCGAAGTACTCGATGGCCTCACGGTAGTGGTTCACGCGGTACTGGTAGCGGCCCATTTCGAAGTAAGCCGTGCGCGTGCGCGGACTCTCGGGATAGTCGCTGATGAACTTGCCGATGCGGTACTCAGCGTCGTTGTTGAAGAGCTCAAGGGCGCAAAGCGCGGCGTAGTATTCGGCGTCGGCCTTGATGTCGGCAAACTCGTTGCCGTAGCGCGCCACAACCCGCTCAAAGAACTCCTGAGCCTGCGAATAATGCTGCTTGCTGAACAAATCAACGCCTACGCGGTAATCGTAGTCCTCGTCGTTATAGATTATCGATTTCTGTGCCGAAGCACTTAAAGCCGTTAGTGAGATAACAGCCGCCAAACATTTGGCTAATAATTTTCTACGCATAAAAGAATGAACTAAATGGGAACGCTCCCGCTCCCCGTTTCTATTCCAATTTTCGGCCGAATCGGTGCCGTTTTCCGCCCAAATCCGACTCTTTTTATCCGAAACAAATAAAATCGTTTTCAGCCACACGCGATTTGCGCGACGAAGGTTTTAATTAACAAGTGAGTGTTTATTTGTGTAGAATCGCTGAATCGGCGTTGAGAACCGCATTCAGGTCGCGCTGAACAAGTTGGCGTTGTTCTAGCGCCATATTTCTGACGGCAGGAAACAAATGTCAGCGTTTGCTGACGGCTTCCATCAAACGATAGGTTTCCAACACATCGGAGGCTCGGGTGAGCACTTTGCCGCCCCAACCTTCAACGGCCGAGACAAAGGTGTCTATCTCGTTGTAATAGCCTTGCGTATATACCTGATTATTAACCAATGTTGGCACAAAATTGTTGCGGCCGAAAAGTTGCTCTTTGACAATGTGGCCGCCAAAAACTTTTTCCATCGGAACGCCCATCACAACACGGCCTTTGGCCTCACGTGAGAGTTGTTCCATCTGCTCCATCTCGTAAACGGCGCGGTTGGTAACCACGCGAAGATTTTCGTGAGCATCGGTCCAACTGTAATCGGTTGACATATCAACCTGCCCGATTACCCCGCTATGGTTTAGAAGAGCCATAATGGTTCCTGCGTTTCGCGCGACGCCCACAACTTCGGCTTGACCGAAAATTGCGGTGACAAGGTCGAGCGGATGAATGAAAAGGTCGGTCATTGCATCGCCTTCGGCGTAACTGCCTGTCCGATAACTCATACTGTAACTGTGGACTGTCTCTTTTGCCAAACGCTTTTTCAGTTCGGCAGTGCAGGGCGCATAGCGTTTCTGAAGACCGATAACCAGCCGATTGCCCTCCGACAGTTGCCCAAGAGTTTCCAACTCGCTGATTGTCAGGCAAGGCGGTTTCTCAACAAAAAGATATTTGCCGCTTTCGAGCACTCGGCGTCCGATTTCGAAATTGGCCTTCGGAGTTGCGGCAACCAAAACGCCGCGTACCTCGCTGTCGTTCAGCACATCGTCGAGGCGGCTTGTGGCCTTCACACCCTGATATTTGGCCTCAATCATCCGCGCCTTCTCCTCGCTCCTGACCACAATCCATTTGAGCGGAACGTGCAGATAGTCGAGCACAGGATAGAGATTGCTCAAACTGTGCTGCCCGAGCCCCACAAACGCATATTTCCACGCGCAGCGGCGATTGAGCATTTTGGCAGTGCGAATCTTTTTGTATCGTTCTATAACGCTATCAATCATTCTTTTACCGATTTAAGATAACCTGCGTAGGTCTGACGTTTGTCGTCGGTCCATTGGTATTTGCCGTAGAATTTCTCAATCAGCCATTTGGGAAGCAACCGCTCGAAATTCCGAAGCAGAATGACATCGTATTTGCGGTGGAAATTTATCCAGCAGCCGTTGCACTCCTTGTCGTATTTGCATTGAAGGCTGCAACTTGGCTTGCCGTTGAAAATCTCGTCGAGCGACTGCTTGTGGATATTGCCGAGCACCACATCAAGATTCTGGCAGATGGGCACGTTGCCGTTGCTGTGAATCACCAGCGAACTTTTGATGCTCTGGCAGCGCAGCTTGAGGTTGCCACGGCGCCATTGCTCGTAGAGCGCCACATAGTCGTAGTTCTCCTGCGTGTCGTGGATGTTCTGCGGAATGCGTTTCACAAAATCGTCGGCATCGAGCAGCCCCTGCGTGGTGTTGAAGAAATCGATGGTGCTGTAAATTCCGATTCGCACATCGATATTGTATTTCTTTGCCACATTGATGACGAACTCCATATCGCTGAAATTGTTCCACGGCGAAAGGCAGAACATAAGCGAAATTGGAATCTCATCTTTCAGAGTCTCAACCACTTGGATAACCTTGTCGTAGCCATCGCGGCCACGCATATACTCGTATGTCTCGCGATTTCCGTCGAGCGAAACAAACAAATGGCTCGGATGATAGTTGCGCACGGCATCAATCACCTTGTTGGGTGTCAGGCAGTTAGACAACAGAGTATAGTTCTTGTGATTCTTCGAGAGCCACTCCATTATTTTATCGGCCTCGGGATGAAGCACAAACTCGCCGCCCTCGAGACCCACAACCGTTTTTTTGCTAACGCATCGGCTCGACACAATCCGCTTGATGTCGTCGAGCGAAAGACTTTCGGGCTCGCGCTGCCAAATGGAGCAGTGCTTGCACCGCGACTGGCAAATGGATGTGGCGTATATCATCAACTGGCTCAACTTCTTGTGGCGCGGTCTGAAAGTATTGTTCAGATAAAGCAGACCGTTGTGCAGATAATCGTAAAGTGTGTACATATCTTGTTTTTGTGAATTGCGCAAATGTATAAGATTGTTCGGGAATTTAATTATCCGGTTTGGTATAAAATTTTTGCGTCGTTTAACGGTTGGCGCGGCGAAGGTTTTAATTAAATTGTGTTGAATCGGTGAATCGGTGAATTGGTGAATCGGATAATCGAAGGAATTTGCGGATGGATTTCGCATAGATTACACTGATAATTCAAAATTTCTTCGAGTATTCTAAAATTGCAAAGAGGGTTGTCATTATGACAACTCTTTGATTGATATAAAAATAAGTCTTAATTACTCCACCTTTCTTGTCCCATTGCATTCGGGATAGCCCGAGCAACTCCAAAACTCCTTGCCGGCATTCACACCCTTCTTTGCAACGCGGCGTATCATTGGTTTGCCGCATTTTGGGCAAGCGGGCGCATCGGCCTTAATGCTTTGCTCTGTGCGGTATGCGAGTCTTTCGGCGGTCAGTCCTTCGGTAAAACCGCCTTCTTCACGAAATGATTCAAGAAGATTGTTTATCAGGTTGTTAAGTATCAGAATAAGGCGGTTGCAGAGTATCAACAGGCAGCGCGCTTCTGTAATCGAATCGTTTGAGCAAAGCCACGTATCGAATTTGTGTTTCTGCGCCAATATGTGTATGCTGCTATAATACTGAACGTCATCTTTGTAGGTGGGTTTATCCAACAGAACGGCATTCACCTTCCTGCATTCTTCCGATTTAACCGACCACGGCAATTGCTCGTTCTGCAACAGCCAATTCAGATAATCGTTAGCCAACTCGGCAAGGCTTGCACGGGCGACATCGGTGAGTTTCATCTCCGTCTCTTTCGATGTCGAATGTCGAGAGTTGCCTTCAGCGATGTTTGCTGGCACAGAACGTGCCGCTTGCGTCATTTGGTCATATTGGCGGCCACAAGGGTCGTTTGAGCGGTTCAAATAGCGTTTGCAGAAATCTTGCGTCGCAAGTTGAATGATGTTGGCCATCACCCACGCGTCAAGCCAAAAATAACCGAAGTTGCGGATTTGCATTTGCTTTGGCATTGTATTTTAGTTTTTTACGGTTGCTAATATAGTTTATTTCGCTATATCGCAATAGCGAAATAGCGAAATAGCGCAATCGCGTAAAAAAAATCGACATGACCACCCATCATTCCATATTAACATCCAAATGTTTATTAAATAAAACACTACCCGCATTCTTGGAAAACACTAAATAATACTTTTGAATGCGGTATGAAAGGCATCGTTAGGGGTGCAACAATCGCATAATCAAATCGAAACATAAAAAAGTGACACGATGGACACAATGGACACCAAAATTCAACTGACCGACGCAACTATCGCGCAGCCTGACAACGTGATTCTCACCAACATAAACCTGAAAATCGACAGCGGTGAGTTGGTTTACCTTATCGGCCGCACGGGAAGCGGCAAGAGCAGTCTGCTCAAAACGCTCTACGCCGACCTTCCGCTGGCAAAAGGCAGCGGCACCGTGGCGGGCTTCCAACTCGAAAGTCTGCGTCGCAAGCAAATCCCCTACCTGCGCCGCAAGTTGGGCATTGTGTTTCAGGACTTTCAACTGCTAACCGACCGCAACGTGCACGAGAATCTGCTTTTTGTGCTCAAGGCCACGGGCTGGAAGAACAAAATCGAGATTGAGAACCGCATTCAAGACGTGCTGAACAAGGTTGGGCTGTCGCAGAAGGGCTACAAGATGCCCAACGAACTGTCGGGCGGCGAACAGCAGCGTGTGGTGATTGCACGCGCACTGCTCAACAACCCCGAAATCATTCTGGCCGACGAGCCCACTGGCAATCTCGACCCCGAAACGTCGCGCGGCATTCTGACGCTGCTCACCGAAATCAGCCACAACGGCCGTGCCGTGCTCATTGCCACGCACGATTACTCGATGATTAAGGAATTCCCCGGCCGCATTATCAAGTGCGAGAACGAGACGCTTATCGAACTGAAAAACGATGAAGTGTTCGATTTTAGCGATATTGAGAAGTAATTGATATTCAATAAATAATGAAAATTCTCGATGCTGCACAAATCAGAGAGTGCGACCGATTCACTATCGAAAACGAGCCCGTTGCTTCTATCGATTTGATGGAACGTGCCGCTGACGCGATAACCGATTGGCTGACAGGGAATTACTTTTACTGCGATACACAGTTTACCGTTTTTGCAGGTTCGGGCAACAACGGCGGCGATGCGCTGGCCGTGGCTCGGCAGTTGGCGAAAATGTTCGGCGGCGGCGTGACGGTTTACAAACTTAACATTGGCAACAACTCACCCGACTGCCAACAGAATCTCGAACGCTTGCAAAGCACTGACGGCGTGAGCGTTACATTCGTCAACAAAGGCGACGCACTGCCCGAAATCAAGCCCCACAGCGTGGTTGTCGATGGCATTTTCGGCTCGGGCCTGAACCGCCCTGTGGAAGGCTATTGGGCCGAACTGATTGAACATATCAATAATGCTGGAAATGAGACAATTGCAATCGATATTCCGTCGGGATTGTTCTGCACCGACAATCGGCAGAACACTGGCGCAATCATCAAGGCAACGTACACGTTGAGTCTGCAACAGCCAAAACTGCCATTCTTCTTTGCTGAAAATGAGCAGTTTGTTGGCGATTTCGACATACTTCCAATCGGCATTAGCCAACAGGCTATCGACAGCGCCGAAACACCTTTCAGCCTGACCCAAAAGCGCGATTTGGCGCGGCTTGTGAAGCCCCGTCCGCGGTTTGCGCACAAGGGCACGTTCGGCCACGCGCTGCTCACGGCGGGCAGTTACCAAATGAGCGGTGCGGCTGTTCTGGCTTCGCGGGCGTGTCTGCACACGGGTTGCGGACTGCTCACGGCGCACGTGCCGCAATCGGCCTACCAAATTATGCAAACGGCTGTGCCTGAAGCAATTCTGAACATCGACGACAGTCAGATGGAATACAGCGCGGCCGACCGTCTGCAACGGTTTTCGGCCATTGGCATTGGGCCTGGCATTGGGCAGAGCGACGCCGCACGCAACGGACTGGCGCAACTGCTTCAAAACAGCACCGCGCCAATGGTGATTGACGCCGACGCTCTCAACATTATCGCCGCCAACCCCGACCTGTTCAAACTGCTGAAACCCAACACAATACTCACGCCGCACCCTGGCGAATTCGACCGCCTGACGCACCACCACACGACGGGCTACGAGCGACTGCAGACGCAAATCGACCTGGCGCGCCGACACAATATAATAATTGTGCTCAAGGGCGCGTTTACTTCGGTGGCAACGCCCGACGGCACCGTGCGCTTCAACTCTACGGGCAACGCGGGAATGGCCACGGCAGGCAGCGGCGATGTTTTGACGGGAATTATCTTATCTTTGCTGGCTCAAAACTATTCCCCCGCCGACGCCGCGGTTCTGGGCGTGGGGCTGCACGGTCTGGCTGGCGACATTGCCGCCCGAGCCGATGGTATGGAATTTGTTACGGCAAGCAATATTATCGACAATATAGGGAAAGCGTTTCTGAAACTAAAAGATATTGACAATGAATAGTTTGAAATCGATTATCTCAATCGCCGCTTTAACTTCGGCAACAGTGGCTTTCGGCCAAAAAGATGTTGAGAACAGTTATTTTGTAACGCCTGTTCAAGGTGAGATGAACGTCGATGGGCACCAAGTATTTTACTCATTACCAAGCAATTCGCTGATGGTCAGCCTGAAAATCGAAAAAACGGTGAAGGCCAAAGGTCCATACGCGCAATACGCCGAGAAATATCTGAACATAACCACAGGCGTTATCGACGAGTCGGGAACCGCTTATTCAATTGATAATGTGAAAGTTGAACGTATCAGTCAGCCCGACACGAGCCAACTCTACGCAATCAATTTCACAGGAATCGACAATCTGCCGATGGTTCAACTGAACGCCGACGGCACCATTCTGGCCTGCAACTGCCCGCGCGTCATAGAAGGTTACAAGGCGCCAAAACCACAGAACAACGCTGAACCCGACGCAAAGCCAATCACCTTTTTGGATATGGGCGTGAAGCCGTTCATAGTTATTGAAGAAGAAGAAGATACGAATGAAGAAGACTCGGTTGAAGTGAAGAAACCGAAACAGCAGCAGCCGATTGTGATGACCGAAGAAGAGAACGCCGCCGCGGCCGCCGCTTTCATTCGCAAAATCCGCAAACGCCGCCTGAAACTGGTTGCAGGCATTGCCGAAGAAGCCAACAACCCAAGCGGCAAGGCGCTGAAACTGATGATTGCCGAACTCGACCGTCTGGAAAACGAATATTTAAGTCTTTTTGTAGGTAAGAGCGTCAAAAGCACTTACACACAGTCGTTTGTGGTAACGCCGAATGGCAAGACAGAAGACGAACAAATCTCGTTGAGTTATTTTTCGAAAACAGGGAAACGCAACGACACCTATCCTATCACAATGACAATCAAGACATTGACAAGTTCGCCAAAGGTATCGATTAAGGAAGTTGACACGTCGTCGAAATCGTCGTCGAGCATAAAATACGGGCTCTACCACCGAATCCCCGCAACGGTTTCGGTATCAATTGATTACGATGGCCAACAATACTTCAGCGGACAATTTGGAATCGCGCAGAAAGGCGTGGTTGTGCCGATGCCGTCCGACTATCTCAACAATCACAAGTATTCGATTGAATTTGAGCCTGAAACGGGCGCGCTGAAACGGATAACTGGGAACTGATTTAGAGCGATGTATTTTTGAACACAGATGACGCAGATTGAACTGATTTTCACAGATTTGATTGAATTATGAATTACGAGTTACGACTAATTCAACCTGTTCAACTTTAAACTCGATTATCAATTAGTCAGTCCTTCAATCCTTCAGTCCTTCAATCAGTTATTTACAAACAATGAAAGTTTTTCAACTCGACGGCCTGCAAAAACAACTGGCGCTGCTGGCGGGGCCAATCTTTATGGAAACCCTGCTGGTGATGACGCTGGGCGCGGTCGATACCATAATGTTGAGCCAACATTCTGACAACAGCGTGGCTGCCGTGGGTATGGTGAACCAACTGGTGAGTATGATTTTCCTGGTGTTCGAAGTCACGGCGCTGGGCACTTCTATCCTATGCTCGCAGTACATTGGCGCAAAACTGTCGGACAAGGTGACGCAGACGGTTGGCGTGTCGCTTGTGCTGAACGCCACTTTCGGCCTGATTATCAGTTGTCTGATGTTCTTTTTCGCAGGCAATATTCTGCACCTGATGGGGCTTCGTCCCGAACTGATGCCCGACGGTCTTTCGTATATGCGCATTGTCGGCTCGTTTGCCTTCGCGCAAGCAATATCGATGGCTGCGTCGGCGTCGCTGCGAAGCGCCAACAAAGCCGTCTATCCGATGATGGTGACGCTTGTGGTGAACATTGTCAACGTGATTGGCAACTACACGCTGATTTTCGGCAAGTTCGGGATGCCCGCATTGGGTGTCGAAGGCGCTGCCATTTCCACCGCCGCTTGCCGCACCATTGCAATGTTTGCGCTGCTATATCTGCTTAAGACAAAGCACGTTCGGCACTTTCCGCGCGCGCTGTTCCGCCCCTTCCCGTTCGGCGAACTCAAAAAACTGCTGCACATTGGCGTTCCTTCGGCTGGCGAGCAGATGTCGTACAGCCTTTCGATGGTGGTTATCACCTACTTTATCAATATGATAAGCAACGAAGCGCTGGCCACCCGCACCTACTGTATGAACATTATAATGTTCGTCTATCTGTTCTCGGTTTCGGTGGGCCAAAGCGGCGCCATAACCATTGGGCACCTTGTGGGCGACCGCCGTCCGCGTGCGGCCTTTGTTTTCGGCAAGCTGGTGATGAAGATTGCCGTTGTAACGTCGATTGTGGTGTCGGTGATTTTTGCGATATTCGGCAAGTTTATATTCAATTTCCTTACTGATAATCAAGAGATTATTGCAATGGGCGTTGTCATTCTCTGGATTGACGTTGTGCTGGAATTCGGCCGCGCCGTGAACGTGTTCGCCGTGAACGCCCTGCG
>JAEEGK010017126.1_pt1 | contig 15846 bp, 7 predicted proteins | sample 8958771 | NCBI WGS metagenome assembly JAEEGK01 (sample SAMN16246547, study PRJNA631951) | gut metagenome | biome: gut microbiome; feature: rumen; material: SC-attached | host: Bos | place: Iran: Karaj | collected 2018-10
ATTATAATCAAAATGATATTAACAATAATAATATTAACCAAGATAAAATGTATAATAATACTTTTAATCAGAATATGTATAATAATAATTTTAATCAGAATAATATGAATAATAATAATTTTAATCAGAATAATATGAATAATAATAATTTTAACCAGAATAATATGAATAATAATAATTTTAACCAGAATGATATGAATAATAATAATTTTAATCATAATGATATGAACAATAATAATTTTAACCAGAATGATATGAACAATAATAATTTTAATCAGAATAATAAGAATAATAATAATTTTAATCAGAATAATATGAATAATAATAATTTTAATCAGAATAATATGAGCAATAGTAATTTTAATCAAAATGATATTAACAATAAGAATTTCAATCAGAATAATATGAATAATAATAATTTTAATCAGAATAATATGAATAATAATAATTATAATCAAAATGACAACAATTTGAATAATAAAACATATACTAATAATGATTCTGATAATGATTTCAATTTGTTATAATAATAGATTTTAATAAAAAATTTTTATTTTTTTTAAATTCAAAAAAACATTATAATTTTAAATTTTTTCTAAATATTTAAATAACTAATTAATTCTATTTAAAAAAAAATAAAAATACTATAAAAGAAAAATGAAAATACATAAATCAAAATATGGATATATTCAAAAAATTATCCAAAGATATAGTAGAATATAAAAAAAGAGTATTAAAAATATATGACAAAAAAATAACAATACCTCAATTTTTTGAATATACAAAAAAATATAAAGAACCATTTAACTCAATATGGAAATATGAATATTCAGATGTTTTTAAAAATAAAATAATGAATTATCCATATGATAAAATATTACCTTCAATAATAAATATTACAAATGGAATTTTTAATAGAGCATCAGGAAAATTTAATATAAAAGGTCCATGTTGTTTTTATTCATATCAAATAGAAGAAAATGATACTATTTTATATACAATTCATTTTGTTATTTGTTTTAAAAGAAATACAACTGAAAAAGATTTAAATGGTAATATAATAAAATTTGCATATGAATTAATTTTATTTTGTGATATTAAAGAATATAATGAAGGAATTGATGATGAAATTAAATCAAAATTATTATTTAAAATAGGAAATTCTGATGATTTTCCCCAAGTTAAATTTGATAAATTAGTATTATCAACAAGAAAAAATGATATGTTTTTTTCATCAAAAAATAAAAAAAATATTGATTTAAATATAGATTTAAATAAAATAATTAATAATAATGATTATTTAATAAATTTACCTTTAGGAAGAATTAATATAGACAATAAAAATTTCTTTGATTCAATAATAATAAATAATAGAACTTATGAAATAATTTTAGAATCAGAAGATTTTGAACAAGAAGATTTAATTAAAAGTTTAAAAAATGAAATTGAAAAAACTCCTTTTCATAATTTAATTTTAGATTTAATTGAAGATGAGAATTGGGGATTACGTTTATCAAATCAAGAAAAAAATTTAATTAAAGATAATAAATCTTTTATATTAAGTGGAAGGCCTGGAACAGGAAAAACAACAGTTATTTTAATAAAATTATTTTCTATATTTTTTAATTTTTTAATTAAAAAATCTTTAAGAATAAAAAATGAAATTAATTGGAATTTTATACAAAAAAATATTAAACAAAATGATTTATCAAAACAATTTAGAATTGTTTTTACTTCTTTAAGTCAAAATTTATGTTATAAAGTACAAGAAATGTTTAGAGATATTATACAAAAAAATAATATTAATATTAGTTTAACTGATTTTAGACAAGAAAAATTTAATTTAATTCATTCTTTTAGAGATATAAATGAATATCCTTTATTTATTAATTTTAGAAAATTATTATTTTTAATTGATGGTAGTTTAACTTTTCAATTTTTTAAAAGAAAAAATTTAAGAGTTTTTCAAAATTTAAATTCAAATTGTTCTTTTGAATATTCAATAGATACAATTTATGAATGTAATAATTATTCAACTTTAAATATTAATTATGAAAGTCATAAATATTCAATTAATAATGATTTAGAAAATGAAGAAGGAGTTTTTTATTCTTTACCTCAATTAGTAAAAAAATGTCCAATAATAAAATTAAAAGAAGCAAATGAAAATACTTTTATTCATTTTTATCATGATTATTTAAAAAATAGTAAAAATAATTTATCTTCAATATTAAATTCTATAAAATTAGAACCTTTAGAAATTTATTCTCAAATTTATTCTGTTATAAAAGGAAGTTTAACAAGTCATTTTTCAAAAAATAATTGTATAACAAAAGAAGAATATTTAAAAAAAGGAAAAAAATTAACAGATTTACCAAATTTAGATACAATTTATGATTTATGTATTGAATATGAAAATTGGAAAAAATTAAATAATTATTTTGATATTCAAGATTTAATTAATCATATTATTAGAGAAGTTAAATTAGAATTTTATGATAAAAAATTAATTGATTATATTTTTATAGATGAAATACAAGATTTAACAATAAGTCAAGTTTATTTATTAATTTTATTAACAGAAAATCCAAAAATTTTTGCTGGGGATACTTGTCAAACTATATCATCAACTAATAGATTTAGATTTTCAGATTTAAAAAATGTTTTTTATATTTTATTTGAAAATATTAAAGATGCATTATTAAGTTTAAATTATAGATTAAATTCAAAATTATTAAAATTATCTACTTTTATTTCTTATTTAATTAGAGAAATGTTTCCTAATACTTTAGATAAATTTAAAGATGATTTTTCTGTTAAAGTTACTTCTTTTAAACCAATTTTTTTAAATAATTTAAATTCTTTTATTCAAATTTTATCTAATAAAAATATTAATAATATTGTAAATAGTCAAAGTTTAACTTTTTCATATTATCATTGTTTTATTTGTAGAAATGATATTTCAGCAAAAAAATTATCACAAAAATATAATCAAAATATTTTTACTATTGATATTTTAAAAAGTAAAGGTTTAGAATATGAAATTGTTATTATTTATAATTTTTTTACTGAATCTAAATATAAAGATATTTGGAATTTAGTTTTTAGAAAATTAAAAATTAGAAATTCAGATGATTTTAAAATTAATGGAATGAATATTTTAAATAATGTTTTAGATGATTATGAATTAAATTATTTATTAAAACATAATGAATTATTTGAAGAAGATTTTGATAAAGATGATATTAAAGAAAAAATAATAAAAGAATTTTCTGAATTTATTTATCCTGAATTAAATATGGAATTTGATAAACATAAATTATTTGGTTTTTGTAGTGAATTAAAACAATTATATGTTATTATTACTAGAGCAATTACTTTTTTAATTTTTTATGAAGATGAAAATAAAAAAGAAGAAAGAAATGAATTTTATAATTTTTGTATTGATAATAATTTCATTGAAGAAGATAAAGGAAATTTTGAAATAAATGAAACAAATAATCAAACTGAAAATATTACTAAAGAAGAAAAAACTAAAAATGAAAGTAATAATAATGAAAGTAATAATAATGAAAATAATAAAAATGAAAATAATAATAATGAAAATAATAATAATGAAAGTAATAATAATGAAAATAAAAAAAATGAAAATAATAAAGATGAAAATAAAAATAATGAAAATAATAAAAATGAAAATAATAATAATGAATTAAATAAATATCATTTTTGGGAAAAATTAGAAAATAAACCTTTAATAGATAAATTAAATGCATATTTTTCAAAAAGAAAATTATTAGTAAAAGATTTAGAAGCATTTGAAAAATTAGCATATAAAGAATTTTATAATGGAAATTATTCAAAAAGTGTTTATTTATTTAAAAAAACTGGAAATGAAATAATGTTTAAAAAATCAGAAATATTTGAATTATATGAAGAAGTAAAAATAATGACAAATAATCCAGATAAAATAAATGAAATATTTGAAAATATTAATAATGAATTAATAAAAAAAATAAAAGATTTAGATGAAAAATCTTTTTCTGAATTTAAAACAATTTATGCAGATTGTTTAATTAATATAAAAAAATATGATGAAGCAATTCAAATTTATGATGAAAAAAAAGAATATGAAAAATGTGCAAAAATATATTTTCAATATGCAAAAAATTATAAAAAAGCATTTGAATATTTTAATAAATATAATAATATTGATTTTGCATGTAAAGCTTTAATTGAATTAAAGAATTATGAATATTTATTTAATTATGCAAATCAAAAATCAGAAAATTTAGGATTAATTGAATATAATAAATTATATCATGATTATAGTGAAGAATATTTTTTAAATATTATTAAAAAAGATAATAAAAATAAATTAATTAATACAATTGATTTTCCTCCTAAAAATAATATTATTATTAATGATAAAGAAAAATTAAATTGTAAACTTTTTAATCCAGAAAGTTATATTAATTTTGATACTTATTATAAAAAAATTTATAACTTTTTTAATAATTATTCTATTGAAATTAAAAAATTATTAAAAGAAAATATTGAAGAAGATATTAATAATGATGAAAAAAATGAAATTGAAAAAAATAAAAGAATTGATAATTCAATTGAAGAATTAATTTCTAATCCTAATGTTATTAAATTTATTGATGCTTTTTATTACAAAAAAAAAAAAGATCTTTTTGATTATATTATTAATAAAACTCCTGAAATATATTTTTATAAAACAAAAAATTTAGATAAAAAATTATTTTTTAATAGAGTTTTTGAAAAGAAAAAATTGACTAATTTTTATTATCAAAATATAATAAATTGTATAAAAGAAATACAAAAATATTTTACAAATGCAGAAATAGAACAAAAAAAATTTATTCAATATTCAACTCAATTATTGTTATATAATGGTTATATAAATCAAATTCAAAATTTATTTAATAATGAAACAAATATTATAATTAATGCAATTCTTTCAAATGAAGAAAAAATGAATGAATTAAAAGATTATTTTTCAAATGAAAATAATCCAATTAAAATAAGAACTTATGTTTATTTTTCATATTTTAAACATTATATAATTAAAAATTTCAAAAATAAAAATTTAGAAGCTTTTGAAAATTATCCTTTAATTAAAAACTCATTAAAAACTGCTTTAGAAAAAAATGAAAGATCAAAAGATTATTATATTACATTTGATTTAGATAATATAAAGAAATTTAATAATTATTTATTTAAAAAAGAAATTGATAATAATTTTAAAACAATAAAAGAAATAATTGAAATTGGATGTGAAATTTCATTAAAAATAATGATTTTATATATGCAAGAAAGAGAAATTAAAAAATTTAAAAATGATATTACAAAAAATACTTTTTATTTATTTAAAGAGTTTTATAAATTAATTGATAATATTTTTAATTTTACAAAAAAAAATCAAAAAGATAATAATAAAGAAATAATTTTATATTCTTTATTTACTTTTATTGGAGTTTTACCTTTACCAAATTTTAAATTTGAATTATTTAATATTTACTCTGATTTAAATTTTTCTATTTTAAATTCTTTTAATTTACTTTCAAATTTTTATGATCAAGATAAATGTATTAATACACTTAAAGATTATATTGGAATTTTTGACAATGAAGGAAATAATATAATAATAAATCAAAAAGTTGTTTTTAATATTTTTATTAGTTTTTTAAAAGTATCTTTAAATAATTTCTTTGATAAAATTTATGATAATTTAGAATATCCTTTAGATTATTTTAATACAAACAATCAAACAAATTTTGATGAATATTATTATTTTCCAATAACATATTATTTTACTTATATTAATGATAGTAATACTAATAGAAAAGATTTTGAAAGACAAATTAATAAATTATATAAATCTAATAATATTTATCCTTTTGATTATGAAGACAATACATTTGATATATATATATATTTTTTATCTTTATTTTTTTATGAAATTAAAATACCAAAAACTTTAATTCGTTTTTGTTCAAATTCATTATATTCAATTAATGATAATAAATTTGTGATTAATAAAACTATTAATAATATTGCTTTAATATTATTATATATTGAAGATAAATGGAATATTAAATTTAATTTTGAAAAAAATATTTTATTAACTTTTGATGTATTTTTTTATCCTAAAGATTCAGAATATAATAATATTTTAATTAATGCAATTTATCATTTAAAAGAAATTGAGATTTCTCCTATAATAAAATTAATTTGGTGTAAAAATTTATTAAATTATATTCTTAGATTTATTGGAAAAAATTTTAATGAAGAAAATATTATTTTTTATGATTTTGAAGGAAATAAAATAAAAAATGGAAAATGTATTTTATGTGATAATAATAAATTTTATTCTTTAGAAGTAATTAATATTTTCTTTAATTTATTATTTGAAATTTATAATTCTTATATTCAAATTAGCAAATCTTTAAATGAAGAAAATTATTATGGTTGGAATAATCAATTTTTTAATTTAAATATATTTTGTATTTTTCTTACTCTTTTAAATTTTACTCAAAATATTGAAGTTAATAAAAAATTGTTAAATTATTATAATAGAATTCAAAATGAAATTAAAGAAAATCAAAAACCAAAATTTGAAAAAAATAAAGAATTGGATTTACAAGAAATTTTTATTAGAAGAAAAGAATTATACTTTTATAAATTGAAAAATGATTTTCTTTTATTTTTCATTGAAATCAGAAAAAAAAGATTTAATTCAATTAAAAAACTTTTAGATTCATCGAAAGAATTTATTGAAACTTACAAAAATACTTGTTTTTATTTAAAAAATATTTTTAAAAAAAATATTGATTTAAACTTTATTGAAAATCCTTATTTTATTTTTTCTAATGATGATTATAAAAGAAATATAAAATTTATTAAATATTATATAAATGAAGAATTTGTTAATAAAAAATTTGATAATGAAATTCAATATGATTTTAATATAACAAAAGAAAATGAATGTATTTTTAAAAATGATATTTTTAACAACGATACTCCTAGAGAAATAAAACAATTTATAAAAGGAGATTATTTAAATGAAACTGAATATTGTTATGATTTCATTTATATTTATACACATTATAATATAGAGTTTGAAAATAATAAATAAATTATATAAATAATAATTTATTTAAAATTAATTTTTTTCAATATTTAAATTTTTTTATTTGTGATTAAACAATTAAAAAAAATTAATGAAAAATATTTTTCAATTCACTCAAATAATAATAATACTCAAAGTCTTAAATTTAATATCGTCAAATGACTATCAAATAATAAATAGAAATAAATATGAAAATAAAACAACAAATTCATATAATGCATCATTATATGAAGTAAATATAACAGAAAGTGAAAAATCAATAGAAATAGATTTAATTCAAATAAAAGGAAAATCATATTTACATAAATATATATGTAAAAAAAATTGTTTAATAAACAAAGAAAATTATTTATATTTACATTATAATAAAGAAATATTAGATTCATATTCAATAAATAATCAACAAACAATATTTATATTTCCAGAAGAATTTATAGATGATCCAAATGAAGGAAAATTATTAATTGCAGTATATTGTGATGATGACATTGATTGTGAATATTATATTGGAACTCATAATAATGAAAGTAATATTTTAATTCCAGAAAATAATTTTTGTTTTCATATAATAAATAATAATTTAACTTATTTGTTTAATGAAAATAATGAACATAATAAAATTTATATTAAAGTAATGGGTTTATTTGGTAAATTTACAATTAATTTTGATAATGAAGATTATGATAAAGATGTTATTATTAATGGAAATTTTTTAATATTTGAAAATGATAATATAAAAAATAATATTCTTAAAATGAATATTACTCGTTATAATTTATCTAAAAATCCAGTTTTATTATTAGTTTATTATTCATATGAAAAAAGTGATTTAATGATAAATAATGTAATGTTTTCATATCATTTATTTGAAAATGTTGAAAAAAATATTGTTTTTAATTATAATCAAAGAATTAGAGTTCTTTTTGAATCAAAAAATTGTGATATTGAAATAAATGATGGTAAAAATAAAACAATAACAAATTTTTTTGAACAACAATATTTAAATAATGAAGAAACAAATATTTCATTTAAAATAAAAATAAGTGAAAAAAATATAAATTTAAATGATAATAATGAAAATAATTTTTGTTTTATTCAAGGATATTCTACTTCATTTGAAAATAATATTGATAATATTTTAATATTAAATGAAAATATTCAAGGTAAAATATTATTAGAAGAAAAAAATAAAAAATTATCAAAATATTTAACAATAATACCAATTCCTTATAATGATTTAAATAATGTAACAGGTTATTCATTTAAAATTGAATTAGAAAGAGATTCAAATATTTCTTTAACATTATCATTTCGAAATAAAATTATAAAATATTCTTTATTATATTCTCGAGTAATAAAATTAGATTCTTTAATATTAAAATATTGTGAAAAAAATGAATTATGTTTAATAAAAGTAGAAATAGAAAATCAAATAAATCAAAAAAGAAAAATTAAAATTAAAATAATAACAAAAAATGAAATAACATATTTAGAAGAAAATAAAATAATAACAGATAGATTAGAAGGGCCAAGTTTAATATTTTATAAAAAAATATCTTCAAATGAAAAAGGATTAATTACAGCATCAACTGTAAATATTTCACCTATTTTTAATATATATTTTATTCCTATTCAATATTATAATAAATCAAATAATTATCCTTTTATTTTTGAAAATCCAATTTTTGAAAATGATACAACTAATAAAGAAAATTTAATATTAGAATTTAATTCAAGTCAAAAAAATTGTTCTAAAGGTTGTATTATTTTTATTAAAACAAATTCTTATCCAATTGAACCATTTATTAATATTTATTATAAAAAAAATAATGATTTAATTTATATAAAAGAATTTACTGATATAATTGGAAATTTAAATTATAATGAAAATAATGAAGATGATATTTTTATATTACAAAATTATTCATATTTAACAAAAAGATTTTCAATTGTATTTGATTCATTAAATGAAAAAATAAAAATAGAAGATATAACAGATAATAAACCATTATTTAATAATACAAATTGGTTTATTTCAAATGGAAAAAATTTTACAAATATAAAATCAAAAGAAATATTATTTGGTAGAAAATTAAAAATAACAGTATCAAAAATTAATAATAAAACAATATCAAAAAGACCTTATATTTTTAAAATAGTACCTCAAAAATTTGATGTTGATTTAATGTATATTACATCATTTACAACTGAAATTTGTTTACCTGAATTAATGCCTCCATTTGATTATTATCAATGTAATTTTTTTTATCATCCAATTGAAGGTTCTTTTTTAAAAAAATTAATAATTTCTGCATTTGAAGAAGGATATGGATATAAAAAACTAATAAAAATTGGTATGTTATATAATAAAGATTTTGGAAGAAATGATTTTGATTTATTTCAAAGATTAACTACAATTATAAATGGACAAATTTCTTCTTCAAGTTCAATTGAACCTAATATAATGTATGATCCAAATGATGAAGAAAAATTAAATGAAAATATTTATCTTTTTATTAAAATTGCTGGAACTATGCAATCTAAAATTTTTAATAATTATTTATATTTTTCTACTAGGTATGAAAATGATAAAATTGAAAATATTTATAATTTTGAACAATTTTATTTTTTAGAAGATAAACTTAATTTTACTAATCAAATTAATGAAAGTGAAAACAATGAAATTTATCATATTCAAATTAATAATCATGGAAAAAGAATTATATTTAAATATAGGGAAGATATAAATAAATTAATTGATGGTAATTTTTTATTCACTTTATCAAATATAAATGAAATTAAATATGAAATTTTACATTGTGATGATACTGATGCTTTAGTTAATGTAAAAATATGGAAAAATAATATTAATAATAAATATGAAAATTTACCTTTTAATAAAGAAAATAAAATATTATTATCTAATTCTTCTTTACCAATAAATTTTACTATTAAATTAGATTATACTTTTGAATTTAATGTAAATGTTAAATTAAGAAATTTATATGAATATGAATTAGAAAATAAAATTAATTTAGATTTTAAGATAGAATCATATTTAATTAATGAAAAAAATCAATTAACAAAAGAACATTTATATATTCGCAAATTACAATTAGAAAAAATGTTTATTATAACTTCATCAAATATAAATAAAAATGAAACATTTACTCATTTATTAATTACATTAAGTGAAAATAATAAAAATCAAACTCAAATAGAATATTTAGAAATAGATATTTTATCATTTACAATAAATACAAATAGATATTATTTACAAGAAAAATCATATTATTATGGAACAATGAATACTTCAATAAATAATAGTACAATATTATTCTTAAGACCAATTTTAGGAAAACCAATTTCAATAGAATTTTCAAGTTGTAGTAATATAATTTATTCAATTAGAATTTTTAAAGGATATTCAATTTATGTAAAAAAAGAAATAAAAACAATTAAAGAAAATTTAGTAAATGGAAAATTAAATTTTTCAATTAATATTGATATGAATGATTTACCAGATTTAAAAATTGAAATAAGGGCATTAAATAAAATATCAGAATTATCATACTATGTAATAAAATATAGATTTGGTAATACACTTGATTTTAAAATTGATAGACAATTAAATTCAAAAATTGAAGAATTAAAATTAACTTTAGATTGGGGAGGAATTTCTTCAAAAGATATAAATGTTATGATAAAACCTTTTTTTTTTATTAGAATTAATGATAAACAATTAATTGATTTTAATACTATTTGTTATCAACAAGAAAATAGTAATTTTGAAAAAATTGTTGATAATAATAGATATTTATTAAATGATATTGATAAAGATGTTTATTATAGTTCTGTTATTGCTTATTTTATTTATAATGATAATGAAGAAGTGTTATTAAGTTATGAAAATAATTATATTAATTATGAAATGAAAGATAAAACTTTTTGGATTTGTATTATTATTATTTATTTTATAGTCTTTTTTATTTTTTCTGGATATCATTTTTATCAAAAAATTAAAGAAAAGAAAATAACAAAAAAAGAATTTATTGAATTTGAAAATTTTACTTTTCAAAATTAAATAATTAATTTTTTTATTATTTAATTTATAAAAAATAAAATTATATTTATAACATGGGAATAAAAAATCTATATCTCTAAAAAAGTTAAATAGTTTAAGAATTTATCAAATCAAAAAAAGTTACACAAAAGAGTTTATTGTTTACATAAAATAATCTTCTTCAAATTATTTTTAATCAAATTGTTAATGATGAAAAAGAAAAAAGAAATGTTCATTCTTCAAAACAGTGAAAAAGACAAAGAAAAAAAAGAAATAATTATAAATAAAAAAAAAGGTTGTTCAACAGGAAGAATAAAAAAATTTGAAAAAAAAAAAGGAAAACATAACAATTTATCAAATGATAATGTTACTAAAAAAATAAAAGGAAAAGTATTTAGTTGCATTCATTCAACATTAAATAACATTATAAAGAGATTTTATAAAAAGAATAAAAAAAAATTCAAATGTCAAAAAAAAAGTTTTTTAAAAAAAATTTCTTATACTTTTATTAAAGATGGACACAAAAATTATAATATAGAATTTTTAAATAAACAAATTAAAGACATTTATTTATTTCAAATATCTTCAAAATATAAAGAAAAAGAAAATAATATTGAAATTATTGAAAAATTTAGTTCAGATGAATTATTTAAAGAAATAATTGATATGACTTTTAGTGAATTTATTAATAGAATTTTTATGATGAAATCAAGTGAATTTGAAGCAAAATATTCATTTTATAATAAATATTTATTCGAAAATTTACAAATAGAAGATAAAGAAGAAAAATCAATTATAAAAAATTTAATTGAAGATGGATTATTGAATTATTTTAATAAAATAAAAGAAAGAAATAAAAAAACATTAAACAATAATACAACCAAAATGTGTACTGATTTTAATAACAATGATAAAGAAGAAGAAAGTTATGAGATTGGTTTTCCATATTGTGAAGAATCTGAAGTTGCATTTAATAAAGAAAATAATGAATATGACTTATTTGGATTTTTTGATTTAGATAAAGAAATATAAATATATTTTTATCTTTTATTAAAATTTATATTTGAAATTTTTAATAAGTATTTTTTTAAAGTATTATAAATAAATTCTTTGATGTTATTAAATTATATAAATATTATATTATTTTTATTAAGTTTTGATAAATTGTTACATTACAAAATGAAAAAAATTAAAAATTTATTTTTTTTATTATTTGTAAAATTAATTGCAAATTTACTTCCAATTTTAACTCTTATTCACCTATTTTTAAAGTTTTCATTAAGTTTATTAAAGAATAATTTTGATTAAGATGAAAAATATGACAAAAAAGATTAAAATCATTCCATTCAACAAAAATTTTTCAAAAAATGTAAAAAAAAAATCTTATTTATTTTCCTTTGAATGTTCTTTCATAATCATATAAAAGACATCCTTAAAATTATATTTAATTTATTATTTCAAATGAAAAATCTCATTACAAATCCAATTGAAGAAAATTTTCAAATTTTCTTAAATCAAAAAACAAAAATTACAAAATTAGGAAGAAAAAAAAAAAATGATAAATCAATAAGAAAACATAATAACAGATCCCTAGATAATTGTATTAAAAAAATTAAAGTTAATTCAAATTTATGTTTTCATTTAACATCTAATAAAATCATAAATGATAAGAATATTAAACTAACTTTAATTGATAATATAGATATTAAAAATGGTAAAAAATCATTTAATATATCATTATTAAATATGACTTTTCAAGAAATTTATAAAACAAAAAAAAATAATATTGAAATTATTGAAAAATTTAGTTCAGATGAATTATTTAAAGAAATAATTGATATGACTTTTAGTGAATTTATTAATAGAATTTTTATGATGAAATCAAGTGAATTTGAAGCAAAATATTCATTTTATAATAAATATTTATTCGAAAATTTACAAATAGAAGATAAAGAAGAAAAATCAATTATAAAAAATTTAATTAAATATGGATTATTGAATTATTTTGATGAAATAAAAGAAAGAAAAAGTAAAAAGGATTTAATAAAGTATTCTGATACTTCAATCCCAAAAAAGACAAATGATTCTTATTTTTCTAAAGATAATCAATTTAGTGAAAATTTTGAAAATCAATTTTGTTTTAATCATTTAATAAATATTGGAAATGAAAATAGTGAAGATCAATAATATAATATTATTTAAGGTTTGTAAAAAATTTGAATAAGTTTTATTTTTTTAATAATATAATAACTTTAATTAGAATTTATATTTTAATCATTTTCTTATAAATTTTTTTTTAATATAATAAATAATAATAATTTAAAATGAGAATATACAATTAAATAAAATAAATCATTAATAAACGAATAGAGCATAAATATAAAGTAATATTTAATAATATTTTTAATGAAAAAGATTATTTAATGATGATATTATGATATTTTGAAATTTTATTGAAAAATTATATTAGATATTTTTTTTTAATTAATAATGGTGGTATATTTATTTAAATTAGATTAAAAAAATAAGTTAATGAAATGAATAGTTCGAGAAAAAGAATAAAGAAAAATAAATCTAAAAGATTTTGGATTATTTAATTATTTTGATAAAAAAAATTGAAGATATAGTCATAAAATATTTTTAATTAAATAATTAAATATTACCAAATAAAATAATACACATTTTTTTATTTATAAAAAACAGGGAATAATTAATTATTTAATGAAAATAATAATATTAATAAATAAATTTAAAAATAAAAATTATTTAATTTTTTAATAAACATAATTAATTATATGAACAAAAGTTAAGATAAATATATTATATTAATGATTTCATTCAACAATTTTAATGATAATAATATTTCCAAATATTTTTATTTCATGATTGAAATATATTAAAAAAAGAACCAAGAAAATCAAATTTTTTTGATTTATAAATATCTTAAATATATTAATTAAAAAAAAGTTTTAAAAAACTTAATTATTAAAAGGAATAAATAAAAACATATTTTATTTAATAAATAAGAACTGTGTAATAAGATTTTAGAAGAAATTTTAATAAAAAAATTATTAATAAGAAAATATATAAAACAAGATTTATTTTATAATAATTATAAAATAAAAAAAATGCAAATTAAAAAATTATTATCAAAGGATTTTGAAATAAGAAAAGAAATGTTAAATAAAATACAAAACAAATTTTTAGAAAATAGTAAATTCAATGAACAAATAATTAATGAAATAAAACTAAAAAATATAATTAATAATAATTCAAATATTTCAAATTCTAATAATTCAATAAATAATTATGATAATAAAAATCAAATTTGTATTATAGCTTCTGAAGATGAATTTAATAAAAATTATGAAATTGATTTAGACTTTAGAGAAAATAATTTAAGAAGTAATGAGATATTTAATAATCAAAATGATTTTATTATTACATGATAAAAAGAAAATTTTATTTTTGAAAGTTTGTTTATTTATTTATTTGAACTTAATTATTAGTATTGATAAAGAATTGAATAAAATTATTCAAATATATTTTTTGGTTTTCATTTTTAAAAAAATAACTAATTTTTCTAATTTATTAAACTTTTGATTTATTTTTTTTATATATAAATTATTTTTTATGAAAGAACAAAATGTTTAAAATATTTATTTTTTTAACCATATATATTATTATTTGTTTATAAAATAAATTAATTAATTATAATTAATTATTTTTTCCTCTCAACTTCATAAATTTTTATTTTTTTTATATTTAAAAAAAATATAAAAATAAATTAATGGGAGTGATTTTTTCTAAAAACATATTATATTTACAAAAAAAAAGAAATCGAATAATATTATTTACTACTGAATTAAAAATAAATGAAAGTAAAAAACATGATAAATATTGTTTTGATAATATATTGAAAAAATATAAAGGGAAAAATTATATTTGTATACATTTCACATTAAATACATTGATTGAAAATCATTTAAGCCAACATAAATTTAACAAGAATTATATTAAAAATCATCAATTAAAAAAAATAAAAGGAAAAAAATATATTCAAAATTCAGACCTAGAATTTAATCAGAAATTTTTTAATCAAACATTGAAAGAAATTTATATATCATATGAAATTTCATCTAAATATAAACAAATAGATAATAATGAAGAACATAATTATAATATTAATAATCAAATAATAATAGATAGATTTTCTCCACAAATTAAATTATTTAAAGAATTAATTGAAAAAACATTTGAAGAAAGTAGAATGGTTTTTTTGATGACTTCAGATAAATTTAAACAATATTATTCATTTTATAATAAATATTTATTTGAAAATTTGACAATTATTGATGAAAAAGAAAAAACAATGGCTTTAACATTATTAAAGGAAGGATTAGGCAAACACTGTAATAAAAAATATAATCAAATTAATAAAATAAATAATGATACTGTATTAAATAATTTAAAAATAGAAAATAAAGAAAATGAATTAAATAATATAAATAAAGAAAATACTAATGATGATTTATTAAATAATTTAAAAATAGAAAATAAAGAAAATGAATTAAATAATATAAATAAAGAAAATACTAAAGATACTGTATTATGTAATTTAAAAATAGAA
>JAEEGK010017127.1_pt1 | contig 15846 bp, 14 predicted proteins | sample 8958771 | NCBI WGS metagenome assembly JAEEGK01 (sample SAMN16246547, study PRJNA631951) | gut metagenome | biome: gut microbiome; feature: rumen; material: SC-attached | host: Bos | place: Iran: Karaj | collected 2018-10
GCTGAGGGACAGCGAGTATGTGGGCAACCACTCCATCGTGATGTGCACCAAGAACGGCATCGTCAAGAAGACCCCGTTAGAGGCCTATTCGCGTCCACGCACCAACGGCATCATCGCCATCGGCATCCGCGAGGGAGACGAGCTTCTGACGGCCTGCCTCACCGATGGTGAAAGCTACATGCTTATTGCTTCAAAGAAGGGCAAAGTGATGATATGCCCCGAGAAGGAGTTCAGAGCCATGGGCCGCGGTGCATCGGGTGTAAAGGGCATGGACCTCGATGGAAGCGACGATGCCGCTATCGAGATGCTTTGCCTCCCGAGCGAGGAAGAGAACCTGCTGGTGGTTACCGAGCATGGCTATGGCAAGCGCTCGGCCCTGAAGGACTACCGCGCCACCGTCCACCGCGGCGGCAAGGGCGTCAAGGCCATGCAGATCACCGAAAAGACTGGTCCTCTTGTGGCTGTCACCAACGTCACCGACGACCACGACCTGATGATTATCAATCGCAGTGGCATCACCATCCGCATGAAAGTGGCCGACCTGCGAGTTCTCGGACGCGCCACCCAAGGTGTCAAACTCATAGATCTCCGCGGCAAAGACTATATTGCCTCCATCACCAAAGTCCCGACTGACAACGAGGAGGAGCAGCCTGCCGAAAACACTGAAGGTGGAGAAAATATTGCCCCCGAAAGCAATAATATTGAAACAAACGATACTAATAATCAAACGGAAGAATAAAAACATAAACTTTAAAAAAGATATGAAAATGAAAAAGATTGTCATGACTGCGGCTCTCGCCGCTTTCACGCTGGCCGCAAGTGCCCAATCGCTGAATGTCTCGAGCGCTTTCCAGGATATGCGCAAGGGTTACCTCAACAAGGCAAAGGCTGAAATCGACGCCGCCTGTCTCCATGAGAGTACTAAAGACGATGCAAAGACATGGTGCTACAAAGCCCTCATCTATTCTCAGATAGGTGGCGACGCCCAGGCCAAGAAACCCAAATACAAAAATCTGGCTCCCGACTGGGCCGAGCAGGCCTACACCGCCGCCCTCGAGTGCAAACGCCTCGACCAAAAACAGGAATTTGCCCAACAGGTAAACGAAGTGTTTAGTTTCGTCGGCAACGAGTACTACAAACAGGCTTCCACTTTCTACAATGAGAAGAACTACACCGAATCAATGGCTTTGGCTGAGAAGTCCATCACCTGCTTCAACAACTCCGGCAAAAGCCAGTTTGCACAGGATGCCATGTACATTGCCGGTCTGAGCTCTGTGGCCACCCACGACACCGCCAACATCAAGAAGTACTTCAACAACATGATTCGCAAGCGCACCGATATCAACTATGTCTATGTCACTCTCTTCGGTATCTATATCGCCGAGAAAGACAATGCGCAAGCCATGAAGGTTGCCAACAACTATGAGAAGAACTGCAAAAACGACTACCGTGCTTATCTGCTGAGTGCCACGGGCTACCTCCTCGACAAGAACGTCGAAAAAGGCAAGATGAAGATCAATACCGCTCTCGAGATGACCAAAGACTCCGTCAACCTCTATCCGGAAGTGCTGGTGCAGTGCGGTACGCTGCTCGATGAGAGCGCTGGCGACTATGAGGCCGCTGAAGCCAAGTACAATGAGAGCCTCACCCTCAAACCCAATCAGTTTGCCGCCAACTTCGGCTTGGGCAAGATGCTCTACAACCGCGCTGTCGACAAAACTAACGCCGCCAACGCCGTCGACCCCTTCGACGAAGAGAAAGCCGGCCTCTTCGACAAACTCAACGAGGAAGCCAAAGGCTACTATGGACAGTCCATCACCTACCTTGAAAAATCCGTTTCCTTCATCGACGGCCTGACCGACGAGAACGCCAAAGCCATGCAGCGTCCCAACCTCATCAATGCCCTCGTTGCACTTGGCAACGCCTATGCACGTGTCGACAAACTTGCTGAGTCGAAAGCAGCCAAAGATCGCGTCGAGCAGCTCATGAAGCAATAAATTTCAGGCAGCTACACAATAAATAAATCGTTTCATTGTTATATATAGCAATGAAACGATTTGTTTTATATCTGGTTCTCTCGCTTTCGCCACTGGCTGTTTTAGGGCAAGGTGTGGTCGAAGGCGTGGTGACCGACGCCAAGAACGGATTGCCGCTCGAATTTGTCAATGTGGGCATTCCTGGCCGTCAAACTGGCACCGCTACCAACTCCAAAGGTTTTTATAAACTGGAACTAAAAGGCGACGACAGCGTCACCGTTCGGTTCTCGTTCACCGGCTACGAGCCGGCACAATTTCGCGTTTCGCGCCGCAATCGCACTGAACTCGACGTGCAGCTTAAACCCATGGCCACACAATTGCAGGCTGTCGAAGTCAGCGACGAAAAAACCCGTCAAAGCACCTTCACACAGATTGAAGTAGGCAAACTTGACGAGACCGTAGGTCCAACCGGAGGTGTCGAAGGTGTTATTAAAATGCTGCCCGACGTGCAATCCAACAACGAACTCTCTTCCCAGTATTCCGTTCGTGGCGGCTCGTTCGACGAAAACCTCGTTTATATCAATGGCATCGAGGTTTTCCGTCCAATGCTCATCCGTAGTGGTCAGCAAGAGGGTATGAGCATCATCAACCCTGACATGGTGGACTTTATACTCTTTTCGCCGGGCGGTTTTGATGCCACTTTTGGAGACAAACTCTCTTCCGTGCTCGACATTACATACTTGCGTCCGCATGACTTCAATGGTAAAGTTAGCGCCAGCCTGCTGGGAGCCTCTGCCACGGTGCAGGGCAGGGCAGGGGAGCGCCTGAACTATGCCGTCGGCCTGCGCCGCCACAGCAACCAATATGTCCTTGGTAGCCTGGATACCCGTGGCAGCTATACCACCGCCTATACCGACTTCCAGGCTCTGATGGGATATAAAGTCAACGACCGACTTGACCTCGGTGTTTTGGCCGTATGGACCAACAACGTTTACGGCCTGGTGCCCGAGAGTCGCACTACAGCCTTTGGCAGCGCGCTGCAGCCCGGCATGGAAATCGACATCTACTTTGACGGTCAGGAGCAGGACCGCTACAACACCCTCCTCGGGGCCCTGAGTGCCGATTGGCGACCGAACGAGGACTGGCGTGTGAAAAGCCACATGGCTTTCCAGCATATCAATGAGGGCGAACGCTACGACGTGCAGAGCCAATATTGGCTCTACCAAATTGCCACCGGCGAGACTACTGACGACACCACACGTTTCAACCGTGGCGTGGGCACCTTCCTTGAGCATGCACGCAATCGTCTCACTACCGACATCGCCACCCTCGACCTCCGGGCCAACCGTTATGCCCGTATCGGCAGCTGGGACATGGGTATCAAACTACAGCTTGAACGCATCGACGACCATCTGCGAGAGTGGAAATGGGTTGACTCGTCGGGTTACGCTCTGCCATCGGTCATCCTTCCTTTCGGCGACACCACCAATTATCCTCTGCCTCCAGTACTTCAACTCTATGCCAACAGCACCAACTCCTTACAGACTCTCCGCGGAGCCGCCTTCCTCCAACGGGAATTGGATTTCCACACCCGCCGAGGCGATGACATAAAAATTCTCGCAGGTGTGCGTGCACAAGTCTACAAAGCCGGCGACAATGAAACCAAGTGGATGGTAAGCCCCCGTGCCAGCATCAACTACAAGCCCCGAATGAAGCAGGATATGCTCTTCCGTCTGGCAGCTGGCATCTATCGTCAGGCGCCTTTCTACAGAGAATACCGCCGCGATGATGGCTCCTTGTGCACCGGCCTCGCCCCACAGACCTCCTATCAGGTCACCGGCACCACCGACTGGCGTTTCCGCCTGTGGGACAAGCCATTCACTTTTACCGCCGACATCTATGGCAAATACATCACTGACCTCATACCCTACACCGTCGACAACCTCCGCTTGCGCTACATGCCCGACCAAAAAGCCGTGGGCTATGCTGTCGGCCTAAGTCTGAGACTCAATGGCGAGTTGGTCGAAGGTCTCGAGTCATGGGCAAGTCTCTCCATCATGCAAACACAGGAAGATATCGAAGGCGACAGCCTTGGGTGGCTTGCACGCCCCACCGACCAACGCCTGAGTTTCAAACTCTTCCTGCAAGACAACGTGCCCGAAATGCCTTGGTGGCGCATGAGCCTCAACCTCGTCTTCGCCACGGGCACACCCATCACCGTCCCCTTTGGTGACAACGGCGGCAACCAGCTCCGACTGCCAGCCTACTACCGTCTCGACTGGGGCAACACCATACGCCTCTCCCAGTTCGAAAAACTCAAACACAAAAAAATCTTCCGCATTGTCGACGACATCCAGATTGGCATCGAAGTCTTCAACCTCTTCAACTTCCGTAACGTCGTCTCTTACCTTTGGGTGGCCGACATCGACAACATGCCGCGCCGTGTGCCCAACTACCTTACCGCCCGTCAGGTGAATTTTAAAATCACCGTCCTGTTCTAATTATCATCTATAATCTTTTAACTATAAACAAATGGTAGAGCTGCCCCCGACCAACACCCTTGCCCCGCACGAGCATAGCCTTGCCAACGGCCGCAAACTTTATTATTTCCCCTCTGCCACCGAGCTGATAAAAATCGACTTGCTCTGCGAAGCCGGCTCGGCCTACCAGCAACGGCCTCTTGTTGCAGCGGCAGCCAACAAACTTTTCACCGTGGCCTCTGAAAACATGGATGCCGAGCAGCTGTCGGAATTCATGGACTTCCGTGGCATCATTGTCGAGAGCAACAACACAGCCCTTCAATCTTCTGTCACCCTTTACACCCTTAGCCGCCACATCGACAGCCTTCTGCCTGTCCTTGACGACCTGGTTCACCAGCCCCTCTTCCCTCAGCGCGAGTTTGACATCTACCGAAACGAGCGGCACCAGAAAATCTTGGCTTCGCAGCAGAAAAGCTCCGATATGGCTCGCCGCCTTTTCTACGAAAAACTATTTGGTTCCGACCACCCATTGGGACGCTACGCCGTTCCCGACGACGCCCTCCGGCTCAACCTCCTCGACGTCAAGCAACATTTTGCCGACTACCACCGTCCTGGCGATACAACCATCGTCCTCGCCGGCCATGTCGACGACCGTCTGCTTGCCGCCGTCGACGACCGTTTCGGCCACGACACTCCCTCCCAATCCCCAAAACATTTGACTCTTCAACCCACACCAATTCTCAATTCACAATTTTCAACTTTCAATTACCCCATTCCCACCGCCGTCCAGTCCACTCTTCGCGTCGGTCGAATATTGCCATTGCGTTGGGATGACATCAACTATGCCCGCCTCACTATCCTTGTCACCATTCTCGGAGGCTACTTCGGATCGCGTCTCATGAGCAACCTCCGCGAGGACAAAGGATACACCTATGGCATCTACGCCCGCACCCAAATCTACCGCGGAGTCATTCTCTTCTACATCACTGCCGACGTAGCAGGCAACGCCACCAAAGAGGCCGAGAATGAAATAATGAATGAGCTGCAACGTCTTATCGACGAGCCCGTTGCAGCCGAAGAACTCGATCTCGTGCGCACGGTCCTTGTGGGCGACTTCCTGCGTTCGGTCGACGGCATCTTCGAACGTTCGGCCCGTTTCTGCGACATGCTGGGCTCCGATATTACCGAACTGTTCACCGACAACCTCCGCGAGGCTATCCATACGACCACTCCCGCCGACCTCCAGCACCTCGCTTCCACCTATCTCGCTCCCGAGCAGATGACCGTCTGTCGCGCCGGTGCCCTCTAACCTTAGACTACCTATTTTCACCCTACGAAAGCCCTACCAACACCCTACCAACTCCTACCGTGGTAGGAGTTGATAGGGTGTTGATAGGGTCTTGATAGGTGGTTCATAGGTAGTTTAACCTTCTCATTTACAAGATGCCCACTTGAAACGGACAGGCGAAATAATACCGTCAGCAGCTACAATAAAAAAAAAGGACAGTCGGGAATACCGACCGTCCTTGGGGTGTCTACATGACGATGACTTTAATTCTCGCGGTTCTTCTTCTCATGATTGATGAGGAGGACGAGCGAGACGGTCTCGAAGACCAGCATCACGGCGAAACCGATACAGAAGGCGATGGCGAAGAGCTTGGCCTGCTGTGTATGCGTGAAGAGGTAGGCCGCGAAGACCACCAGGTGGATGAACAGCGTGGCGACGGTGGTGGCCAGGAAGAACTGCACGAAACGCTTGGGCGATTGGTACATGCTCTTCACCACGAAATAGTGCTGCACGCCGGTGATGGCGGCGAAATAGAGCGCCAGCAGCGGCATGACCGTGAGGAACCGCTCGGGAACCGTCCACATCACCACAAAGGAGGCCAGTGCCAGCACCAGCGCCACGGCGATGAGCGAAATGTAATATCTCTTCATCTATACTATTATCTATTCACTGAACTTCATGGTTTCCTTGGTGGTGAACTTCTCGCAATAGTGGCAGCGCAGCTTGAGGTTCTCCTTGTCGACGACGTCGAACTTGGTGGGGACCACTTCGGCGTTGGTGATGCACTTGGGGTTGGCGCAGCGCACAAAGTTCTCGATATGGTCGGGCACCTCGGCGTTGAATTTCTTCACCACCTTGTAGTCCTCGATGTCGATAATGGTGGCAAAAGGAGCCACGAGGGCAATCTTGCTGACCTCTTCGACGGAGAAGTGTTTGTTCTTGATTTTGACAATACCTTTCTTGCCCAGTTTGCCACTGCTGAGGAAGTTGCCGATAAGTACTTCGTCTTTGTATTTCTCGAGACCCAGGATGCGGATAACCTGGTAGACGCTCTCGGTGGGGATGTGGTCGATAACGGTGCCGTTCTCGATGGCGCTAACGACCATTTCTTTCTTGTTTTCCATAGTTTACTTTAACCTTTAAACTTTAACTTTGGGTGCACAGGCGTCTCGCCTGCAGTTCAATTTATCTGACTCCGAGTATTGCGGCCATGAGTGCCTGACGGACGTAGACACCGTTCTGAGCCTGTTGGAAGTAGTAGGCGTGGGGCGTGGAATCGACGTCGGTAGTAAGTTCATTGACGCGGGGCAGGGGGTGCAGGATGCGCATGTTGGGCTTGCACCCCTCGAGCATACTGGCTGTGAGGATGCAACTGTCCTTGACGCGCTCGTACTCCATGGGATCCGGGAAACGCTCGCGCTGCACACGGGTCATGTAGATGATGTCGGCGGTGGGGATAATGTCCCGCAAGTCGGTATACTGGTAGTAGCGCAGGCCGGCATCCTTGATGCTCATCTTGACGCTCGAGGGAAGTTTCAACTCCTGCGGCGAGACCAGGTGGAAGGTGGCGTTGAAGTTGCACATGGCTTGGACCAGGCTGTGAACGGTGCGGCCGTATTTCAGGTCTCCCACCATGGCAATCTGCAGGTTGTCGAGAGTACCTTGGGTTTTGCGGATACTGTAGAGGTCGAGCATGCACTGGGTGGGGTGCTGGTTGGCACCGTCGCCGGCATTAATAACGGGGACCGAGGCCACTTCGGAAGCGTAGCGCGACGAGCCCTCTTTGGGATTGCGCATCACGATGAGGTCGCTGTAGGACGAGACCATGACGATGGTGTCGTGAAGCGACTCGCCTTTCTGGACGCTGGTGCCACCCGGGTCGGAGAAGCCGATGATACGGGCGCCAAGTTGGTTGGCGGCACTCTCAAAACTCAGGCGTGTACGGGTGGATGGCTCGAAGAAAAGCGTGGCCACCACCTTGTCGCTGAGGATTTTCTGTTTGGGATTCTTCTCGAATCCTTCGGCAATGTCCAGCACCTGAATATACTCCTCCTTCGAGAAATCGGTGATGGAGATGAGGTTGCGTCCTTTTAAAGTACTCATAATATGATGGTTTATTTGTTTTTATTATTTTATCTGTTCCAAGGCCAGTTGCCGGTTGGCAATGGCATTTTTCATCTGAGGGTCGATGGCGAGGGCTTTGTCGAAGCACTCCACAGCCTGCTCATAGTTGTTGTGATAAGTGAGGGCTATATAACCCAGATTGTGCCATGCGTCGGCACTCTCAGGGTTGAGGTCGAGGATCTGACGATAGAGGGGCTCGGCGTTGGCCATGTCCTGCCGATCCTGATAGAAGAGGGCGAGGGCATACATGGCGTTGGTATTGGACGGCTCGAGGCGCAACACCGTCGAGAGATATTCCACTGCCATGGCGTCGCTGCGCGAAGCATAGAGCACACCAAGTTCCTCGAAGGCGGGAGCATAGTCGGGGAATTTGTCACACACACGACGGAAAAGTTGTACTGCGGCGGCCGTGTCGCCTTTCTCTTTGTAGATGAATCCCTTCATGAAAAGGGCGGTGCGATTGTTGGCATCGCGTTCGGTGACATTCGAGAGATATTTCAGCGAGCGGTCATAGTCTCGGCTGTAGAAGGTTATTTCACCCATCTTGAGCTGCACCTCCTGATTCTTGGGAGCCAGTTTCTCGGCAGATTCCAGTGCACGATAACTCTCCTCGACATTTCCATTGGCAAAAGCAATATCGGCCTTGAGCATCAGGTATTCAAGGTTCTCCGGGTCGGCTTTGAGGGCGCGACTGATATCAAAATTGGCCTCTTTGACACGCTGTAGGTTAAACAGGACCTTTGCCCTGGCGGCGAGGATTTCGGCATTGTCCGGATTGCGCTCCAGATTGAGGTCGAGCAACTCCAGTTTAACACTGTCGGGCATGTCGTCATCAATCTCACGCGGCCCGCATCCCACAGCCAGCAACGGCATGAGCAATAGGAGACAGTATGTATATATATATTTCATCTGTGTATATTACGCAAAAAAGTGTTTTTTATTGTAGCAAATCGCAAATCATTTTTTCAACAATTGTCAATTTCTCTTGATGCAGCACCTCTCTTGCCTGCATCTCGCTGATGGACAATGCCTTCCATACCAGGCACCAATATTCCTTTATTTTTCTAATTTTGCTTTGCTCCGTAGGAAATGTAGCGAGGATTTCTTCAGTGAGACGACGGACAAAATGCTTGTTCTTCTCTGCCAGATTTTCAATTTTCAATGCTTCATTCTCAATCTCCAGGGGCAGGGTGGGGCGGTAGAGCACTCCACGGCCTACCATCAGATCGGCCACCTGAGGAAACCTTTCCCGTATGCGTTTGGCATCGGCAGCGATACAGATGTCACCGTTGTAAATCACTGGAGCCTTGATAAGCGGCAACAACTGTCCGAAGGTGTCGAGGTCGGGATGTCCGTTGTATTGCTGACGTCCCAGTCGCGGATGAACGGTGACACTGGCTATCGGATAGTCGTTGAGAATGGGGACGAGGCGGAAAATGTCCTCTTTGTCTTTCAATCCAAGACGCACTTTGACGCTGAGAGAAGGTTTGAGCTGCGGCACTACAGCGTCAAGTATAGCCTTCACTTCGTCGGGATAGGGCAGTATGCCGCTACCGCGATGTTTGGCAGCCACTTTGCGCATAGGACATCCCATATTCCAATTTATCTCCTTGTATCCAATGTCATAGAGCCTGTTTCCTAAAGTGATGAATTCATTGGGTTCCTTGCCAAGAATCTGTGGAATGACAGGGATGGAGCCCATATTGTTTTCGGGCAGCACATCCTCGATTTTATCCCATGCCTCGGCAAGATTGCCGTGGGTCAGCGAAAGGAATGGCGACACCGCCACGCGTATGGCTCCAGGAAAACATTCCTCGTAGACGCGCCTGAACAGCACCTCTGTCAATCCCTGCATCGGCGCCAGAATCATTTTCCTTCCTCCTTTCCGCCAGTGGTGGTGAGCTTGTCTGTCAGATCTTTGTGCTCTTCAATGAAGTCTTTGAGCGACGAAATAAGCAGATTGCCGGTTTTGTAGACAGGGGTGTAAAGGATGCTCTTTTCGCGCATCTCGCACGAGATTAGTTCTCCTTTCTTGTCAAACAGGACGATACCGTTGAGTATCACGGCGAGCACACACAGTGCCTTGGCCATCCCGAGCGATGCACCTGCAATCTTGTTGGCTAACGAGAGGTGGACATTCTTGACCATGTGCTCAATGCTGCGCCCCAGCAAATAGGTGAGCACCAGCGCCCCAACAAAGGTGACGAAGAACGCTATGAGGATGGCGCTCTCGCCGGTAAGACCCAGCAGCGAAGCCACGAGTTTGGAGAAATGGACGGCGGCCCAAATGCCCGCTACAATGCCAGCCAAGGTGGCGGCTTCGCGGATGACACCTTTCTTCCATCCAAGGAAAACCATCACTCCAAGCGGAATGATGAGTATAATGTCGAGTATCGTCATTATTTTAGCCTATAAAAAAGCGCCTTGTCGTTGTCGACACGGCGCCCAAATAACACATTTTCTTTTTCTATCACATGGATAGAAATAAGCAAGCACGTCATATATAACGAAGGATTCATTTTTTTGTTTCGTTTTTCTGCAATTTTTTTTCAATCCATCGCACGACCCCGTGGACTACAAAAGCCACCAAAACTCCAAACAAGGCACCGCAGATGAGGTCGCCGGGGTAGTGCTTGCCCAGATAAGCCCGGCTGTAACTGGTAAGGAATGCCCACGCAATCATGCAGATAGGCACAATCCTGTCTTTTTTCCAATATCTTAGGCAGAAAAACACCGCAATGGCAAAGGCGTTGGCTGCGTGCGAGGAGATGAAGCCGTAGAGGCCACCGCAACCCTCGCGGAACATGTGGACATTCTCCAGCGCATGGCACGGCCGCAGGCGGCAGACGGTGTTTTTGAACAGTTGAACGCTTCCCTGGTCGGCAAGCAGAAAACAAAGTCCGATACCTGCAAGCACTATCCACCAACGTTTCGGTTCGTGGCGCAAGGTGCTGAAACAGAATGCCGCCACGATGACAATCAGCCAACTCCACCTGGCACTGAGCACCCACATCACCCAATCCATCACCGCGCAGTGGTGGCCGTTGATGAAATAGAAGAACTGGGTATCGAGATTGTTAAGGGTTTCAATCATTGGTCAATTTATCGTAAATCAAGTCTTTCAAAACATCGATATTCTGTCCGCTGACGGCGCTGATGAACACCGCTTCAACACCCTTGGGCAGGTGGCGTTTCAACTGTTTCTGCATCACCTCGTCCATCATGTCACATTTGGTAACAGCCAGGATTCTCTGTTTGTCAAGCAATTCCGGATTGTATTTCTTCAGCTCCTCGAGCAAAATATGATATTCTTTGGCAATTTCCAGTTGTTCGCAACTCACCATAAAAAGGAGAATGGAATTGCGTTCAATGTGTCGCAGGAATCTCAACCCCAAACCTTTGCCCTCGGCCGCACCCTCGATGATGCCGGGGATGTCGGCAATGCAGAACGAGCGGTCATCACGGTATTTAACAATGCCGAGATTGGGAACGAGGGTAGTGAAGGGGTAGTCGGCAATCTCGGGACGGGCAGCACTCACGGCACTAAGGAATGTAGATTTTCCCGCATTGGGGAAGCCTACAAGTCCCACATCGGCAAGCACTTTCAGTTCGATGATGACCCAGCGCTCCACGGCGGGTTCGCCGGGTTGGGCGTAGCGGGGAGTCTGGTTGGTGGCGCTCTTGAAATGGTCGTTGCCCAAACCGCCGCGACCGCCCTTGGCAATGATTAGTTCCTGACCTTCCTCGGTCACCTCGCCCAGCATCTCGCCGGTCTCGGCATCGCGGCAAACGCAGCCCAGCGGGACCTCCAGAATCTGGTCCCTGCCCGTGCGGCCGGTGCACAGGTTCTCGCCGCCATGCTCACCGTCCTCGGCGAAGACATGCTTGGTGTATTTCAGATGCAGCAGGGTCCAGCGTTGCGTGGTGCCACGCAGGATGACATGGCCGCCGCGGCCGCCGTCGCCGCCGTCGGGACCAGCCTTGGCGTTGTACTTCACTCGCAGCAAATGGGCGCTGCCCGCGCCGCCCTTGCCACTCCGCACCAGTATTTTTACATAGTCTACAAAGTTCGAGGTCATGTATTATATTTGTTTTATTATAATAACGACGCCGAGGATGTTTTATTGTGATTATTTTAACAAAAAAATGCCCTTGGAAACGGTTAAGTTTCGGTTAGTGCTAACCACCTATCAACCAGTAACCAACTCCCTACCAACTCCTACCGTGGTAGGAGTTGGTAGGGAGTTGACAGGGCGTTGGTAGGTGGAAAACAGGTAGTTGGTGGCAAGACGAAGAAAGCCATCCGAGAGGATGGCTTTGGGGGTTTTAAAGACAGAGGAAGTTCTTATTTGAACTGCACAATGTCGGCGGTGCCGTGGACGGTTTTCTTGATGACGATGCCGCCGAGGATATACTCTTCTTCGGTGGTGAGGCGGATGTTGGTCAGCGCCTGTCCGTCTTTGAGGGTGGCTTTGCTACGGAGCTGGTCGAGGACCTGCTGCTCGACATTGGAACCGCCGAAAAGCAGGAGGTAGACATTGCAGTCGGCTTCAGCTTTAACGGTGCTGACATAGGAGAAGTTGGCGGCAGAGATGGCGGTGCCGTCACTCATGGCGCTGACGGCGCTGGTGGTCATGCAGCTGGTCATGGAGAATGCCATTGCAACAACGGCGATCAAAGCCAATAATTTTTTCTTCATTTTCTGTTCCCTGATACGTGTCGGGCGCAACTGTTGGTTAATAATTAAAAGCCCTCCATCCCCTCTCGAGGGGGGACGGAGGAAAGAGTTTCTATTTCAATTTCTTGAGGATATCAATGGTCTGGTTCCAGAACATCTCGACGGTCTTGATCTCGATACGCTCGTCGGGGCTGTGGACGCCGCGGAGGGTGGGGCCGTAGGAGATCATGTCCATGTTGGGATATTTCTCGCCGATGAGGCCGCACTCGAGGCCGGCGTGGATGGCGCGGACGATAGGCTCGCGGCCGTACATCTTCTTGTAGACGTCGACACCCACCTTCAGCACACGGCTGTCGGGGTTGGGGGTCCAGCCGGGGTAGCCGTCGGAGTGTTTCACACGGCAGCCGGCGAGGCGGAAGGTGCTCTCGAGCTTGGCGGCGGCGGCCATCTTGGCGCTCTCGACGGAGCTGCGCTGCGAGGTGGCGATGTGGATGACGCCGTCTTTCATCTTGATGGAGGCGAGGTTGGTGGAGGTTTCGACAAAATTGTCGATCTCGCGGCTCATGGCCAGCACACCGTGGGCGCAGGCATAGAGGAGATTGACGAGGCGCTCCTGCGTCTCCTTGTCGATGAGTTTCTTGGGCAACGCCTTGACATCGCGCAACTCGAACTCCATGTCGGGCTCGGTGCTGCGGAATTCGAACACCATGGCCTTTCCCATCTTGGTGACCATGGTCTTGAAGGCGCGGACGCGGTCTTCGGGCACGGTGACGAGGGCTTCGGCCTCGCGGGCTATGGCGTTGCGAAGGTTGCCGCCGTCGATGGTGGCGAGACGCATACCATATTTATAGGTACCCTCCCAGAGGATGCGGTTGAGGAGCTTGTTGGCGCAGGCGCGGCCGCGGTTGATGTCGTCGCCGCTGTGGCCGCCCACCAGACCGCTCACCTTGACGAAGAAAGCCTTGTGGCCACGGACGGCGGGCACCAGCTTGTAATCCATCTCGGCGGTGGTGTCGATGCCGCCGGCGCAGCCGATGCAGTATTCGCCCTCGTCCTCGTCGTCGAAGTTGAGGAGGATGTCGCTCTTGAGCCAGCTCTTGCTGAGGCCGTTGGCGCCGGTGAGGCCGGTCTCCTCGTCGACGGTGATGAGGGCTTCGAGTGCGGGATGGGCAATTTTCTTGTCCTCGAGGATGGCGAGGATGGCGGCAACGCCGATGCCGTCGTCGGCACCGAGGGTGGTGCCGTCGGCGGTGAGCCACTCACCGTCGAGCACAGGCTGGATGGGGTCTTTCATGAAGTCGAACTTCTTGGTGCTGTTCTTCTCGCAGACCATGTCCATGTGGGCCTGGAGGCACACGCCGGCGCTCTTCTCATAGCCTTTGGTGGCGGGCTTGCGGATGAGCACGTTGCCCAGCTTGTCGCTCTTGGTTTCGAGGCCATGCTCCTTGCCCCAGTTGACGAGGTAGGCGGAGATGCGTTCCTCATGCTTCGAGGGACGCGGAATCTGCATTATTTCACCAAACCAATGCCACACGCGGGCGGGTTTCAAGTTCTTCAAAGGGTCTTGTTTCATATATAATAATGTATTTGTTTCGTGGGTGCAAAAATACTAAAAATTCAAAAAATGGCAAAATATTTTTTATCGGCCGCCACTTTTTCTCTCTTTCAGGTTGAGTCGGCGGACAATTTCGTCCCTTTGGGGATAGCATTCGCTGCCGAAAGCGGGGCTGCCGTATTCGAGTGCCATGGTGTCGCAGACGGGGATGCGGGTGCAGTCGTCGAGAAGAAGGTGGTTCCAGGTGCTGTCGCTCATCGGGTAACGGTAGAGATTATAGTAGTATGCGCTCAACATGTAACGCATGCGGCCGATAGTGACAATATCGATGTCGCGCACCGTGCGACGATTGCCGCAGGCTGCCACGCTGTCGGCCATGCCGTAGGTCGTCATAGGAATGCTGACGCCATTGTCGAGACCATAATTTGTCAGCGAAATGCTGATGCAGTCGGCCGCCTTTAGTCGCTGGCGGATGCCTTCGATTTCGTCTTCCATGAGGCCGATGGAGGCACCTATCTCGACGGCATTGATGGGCCCTTGGGAGCTCCATCCGCCCTTGTATTCCCCATCGGCGGTATGGGTGAGGAAACGCTCCACCTTGCGGCCGTCGAACTCAATGTCCAGATAGGCGCCGCTGTCCATCGCCGCGCGGGTATAGTCGACCAAATCCCACAACTCGCGCTCGTGCTCGCAGTAGTGGGCGACAAGGTTATCGGCTTCCACTTGGTTGGACAGGCGATTGTCGAGCCACCATGAGAACCCGAGGAGCAGGAAGTTGCCGACACCCCAGAGGACAATGGCGCGCTGGTAGGTGTCGCGCATGCGGAGGTTGCAGAGCGTGATGATGAGGCTCACGAGCAACAGCGGGAGCCAAAGGATAATGGTGAGGGCGAAGAAGAAGTCAAACCCTTCTTTGCCGGTGGTGACACACATGGCGATGAGCACCATGGAGGCGAGTGTTTTCACCATGATGGCGAGGGAGCGACGGAAGGAGATTCGTTTTTCGTGCTGTGATTCCATGTTTATTCAATGTAGGATCCAGGACCGAAGAGGCGCTTGGCGTAGGGGGTGAGGTCTACGTGCTTGGAGAGCCAGAAGATGGGGAGCACGACGCTCTGGATGCCGCAGGCGTAGGGGGCGATGTGGTAGAGGCCATAGTTGACGACGATGGTGCTGCGGGTGGAGTCGATGAAGAAGTCCTCGGGCATGGGCATGCGCTCAACATCGCGGAACTCGTCGAAAAGACACTCTTGAACCTCTTTGTTGACCTCAAGGTCCTGGATGGCATGGGCGATGGCCTCGCAGAGGAGATTGGTGTCGGCGACGAGGTCGGTGAGGTGGATGGCATTGCCAGTCTCAAGGTCAACGGTCAGAAAGTCGGTCGAGTACATACCATGTGCAGCTCCGAAAGGGAAGCCTTCGGTTTGGATGATGAAGGTCGCGAGCGTGCTGTCCTTACGGCAGGTGCCCCGGATGTCGAGATAGCTATAACCAGGTTCCTCGTTGATGCTCTCCACGGTTTGCAAATCGTTGACATCTTCGACAATCCAACCCTGGATAGCGGACTCCACATTGACTTTGTTGCTGTCGGCAAAGCAGAGGAACATCAGCTCGCGCTCGGTCGCCGGACTTATCACGCCCTTGTCGGGCCATTGCAAGGAGTAGGTCACCTTCACGCCGATAGTATCCAGTTCGAAGATGTAGGGTTCGTCGAAAATCTGCAGCCAGCATTTCTCACCGCTGAT
>JAEEGK010017133.1_pt1 | contig 15843 bp, 16 predicted proteins | sample 8958771 | NCBI WGS metagenome assembly JAEEGK01 (sample SAMN16246547, study PRJNA631951) | gut metagenome | biome: gut microbiome; feature: rumen; material: SC-attached | host: Bos | place: Iran: Karaj | collected 2018-10
CCTTAAATTTCATAGCAGGAGTCTATTTTATATAGAAATATTTTTCTAGCGTTTCTATCTATCTCGTTGTAAAATATGAGAATAGATGAATTCATTTTTATTCAACCATATAAAATTTCAGATTGCGTCTCTCTCAATCATGTTGATTCTTGAAGTCATCTATTTTTTACGTCCGAAAATCAAACTGCTTTCAAACAAAATCTTTTCTGTTTTGATGGTGAGTGCATTACTCTATCTGCTGTTTGATTTTGCTACAGTTTTTGCACTTGTTTATTTTGATTCATGTCCGCTCTGGTTTGTACGTTTTACGCACCAGGGCTTTATTATTTTTCTGTATATCGCTCTTTCGTGTATCTATCTCTATATTGATATACTTAATCGCGATCAGAGACGTTATTCAAAGCCGGAGCTTTCGGTGATCATTGTTTCGTATGTTTTCGCTCTGGCTTCTGTTCTTTTTGCTCCAATAGATTATTATATAGAAGAAGATGGAATTTATTCTTTTGGATTGATGGTAAATTGTGTTTATGCAGTTCTTATCATCTATTCTGCAATGACGGTTTTTCAGACCCTTCGACACTGGAAAAATAAGGCTCATCGTAAACAGAAAATCTGTGTACTTATGACTATGGCACTTTGGGTCGGATTCGGTGGTATTCAGATTATTGAGCCAAAGATTTTAATTTCCAGTGTTGGTATTTCTGCCATCATTCTTCTGATGTTCCTGTCGCTTGAAAATCCTTCTGAATATCTTGATAGTGAAACCCGAGCCTTTAATTACTATGCGCTTAAAACTGTTTTGCAGGAATTTATGAGCTGCAAAAAAAATTATGCGATAGTAAGCATGGAACTTGATGAAGCTTCAATCATTGAAAACTATGTAGGTACAAATGTAATTGCAGAAACTCTGGTTGAAATAAAACAATTTGTTGAAAAATCTTTTAAAACCCAGTGTTACCGCATGAACCGAATGACGCTTGCTTTTATTGTAGACAACAAGCATATTTCAAAAATCGATACCTGCCTTGAGATTCTTGCAGACAGATTCTCTCGTCCATGGGAGCTTAAAGACAGATCTGTTCGTCTAAATGCTCATGCCAATGTTCTTTTCTGTCCTGAAGATTTCCCTTTTGATGGACAGGTTGTTGAACTGCTTGACTTTGCTGAAGATACAGAAACCTACGGCCGTTCTATCGGCTTTATCAGACGTATTGATGATAAGGCTCGCGAAAAGCGAATCCGAAGCCGACAGATTCTTCATATTGTTTCTGAATCTATAAAGAATAATTCTATCGTAATGTATTATCAGCCGATTTATAGTCTTGCCGAAAAGAGATTTACAAATGCCGAGGCTCTTGTACGTCTTAAAGATGAAAATACTATCGGCTATGTTTCTCCTGAAGAGTTTATTCCGCTTGCAGAGAAGAAAGGCATGATTATGCCGCTCAGTAATCTGATTTTTAATCATGTATTTGCGTTCATGTCTGAAAACAATCTCAAAAAACAGCATATGAATCATATTGAGGTAAACCTCTCCGGACTGCAATCTGTAGATGCAAATCTTCCAAAACTCATGAAGTCACTTTTGATGAAGTATAATATTGCACCAGACTGTGTTAATCTTGAAATTACAGAATCTATTGCAGTAACTTCGGGCTACATGCTTAAAAAGAATATGGAAGAACTTAAGAAGTTCGGCTGTTCATTCTCTATGGATGATTTTGGTACTGGTTATTCAAATCTTTCCAGAATAGCTAAAGCAGATTTTGAAATGATCAAAATTGATAAGAGCCTTTTATGGCCTTGTTTTAAAGAAGATGAGACTGAAGGAACTAAGAATGCAAAGATTCTTCTGGAAAATATGATTTCAATGCTCCTCAAGATGGGACGAAAGATTGTTGTTGAGGGAATTGAAACAAAAGAGCAGTTTGATTACCTTGCAAGTCTTGGCATCACTTATGCTCAGGGCTTCTATTTCAGTAAGCCGATTCCAGAAGAAGAGTTCGTTAAGTTTATTGCTGAGAAGAATTCGAAGCGTTCTTAGACGCCAGTCCTGCCATTTTATTAAATGTCTTTTCCAGATACTGTGCTTCACCCTCTGAAAGACTTGCCCGACTTAAAACACTTCTCCAGAAATTTTCCATATCTTCGCGGCCCGGCATTTTAAAGAACCCGATTTTCTGCATATCATCTGTAATTGTTTTTACGGTCTGATCTACGCGCTCTAGTGTAAGCGGTGTATAACCTCTGTATTCGCCTTTTTTTTGTTTAAGGGAATAACGGAAAAGATGATAGCTCATAATCTGAACTGCATGGCTCAGATTTAAAGAGCCGAAGCCATCAGAAGAAGGAATTGTAACTCCAAGATTACATTCATCAAGCTGTTCATCTGTAAGTCCGGTACGTTCGTTTCCAAAGATAACGGCAACCTTTCCAGAATTGTTTGTGGTAGTGTCTGCCATCTCTGCAAATTCCTCTGGCAGAAGCAGTTTGCCACGTTTTTTACCACGGCGTCTTGTTGTGCCAGCGCAAATTGAACAATCGCTTGTTGCTTCTGTTATAGAATTGAAGAATCTGGCATTATCAAAAATTGCACCAGCATGAATTGCAAGTACGTGAATATGTTCAATGTCGTAGTCTGCTTTGTTGCCGACAATTCGTAAATCACTTATATCATTATTAGCCATGGCGCGGCATGCAGCACCAATATTTCTTGATTCATCCGGATGGTCTAATACAATTACAATATTTGAAAGGTTCATGAAAATCAGTATAAGAAAAAAAGCGGTTTATGGCAAATGAGTAAATTTTTTCTACAAAACACTTGCACAATTATTCAAATGACATTATTATTTGAATAGCTGCTCAATTGAATATTTGTTCAAATGAACAGCAGGAGTCTCAATGAAAAAGAATGAAGAACTGTGCGAAGGCGAAGTAATTCACGAAGAGACCGTAAAAAAAGTTAAGGCAACATTTCCAGAAGATGAAATGATTTTTGACCTTGCTGACTTTTACAAGATTTTTGGTGATACAACGCGCGTAAAGATTCTTTATGCGCTTGATAAAAGTGACCTTTGCGTATGTGATATTTCGGCACTGCTGGGAATGTCGGTTTCGGCTGTTTCTCATCAGTTGAGGACTTTACGTGAATCTGATCTGGTGCGTACCAACCGTGAGGGCAAGGTAATTTACTACAGCCTTGCAGACGATCACGTAAAGAGTATTTTAGAGTGTGGTATAGAACATATTAAGGAGAAAGAATAATGAGCGACGAACATAAACACGAACATAAACACGAACATAAACATGAACATGAACACTGCGAATGTGGGCATGAACACGGACATCACCATGACCATCACGAACACGATGGATGTTCATGTGGCTGCGGTCACGAACATGGTCATCATCACCACGACCATGAACATGGACACGAGCATGGAGAAGAACATGAACTTACTGTAAAGCAGTTGATTTTTGCTGCAGTAATGTTTGTACTTGGACTTGTAATAGAACATCTTCCTGTAGAAAACTGGCTTCCTGATGTAGCAAAAATTGATCTGATTCATGAAGCAGTTTGTATGGTACTGTATTTTATTGCCTTTATGATAACAGGAAAGGATATTGTAATTGGCGCTGTTTCTAACCTTATACATGGCGAACTGATGGATGAATCTTTCTTAATGTCTGTAGCAGCCATTGGTGCAATTCTTCTTGGTGAATATGAAGAAGCTGTTGCTATCATGATTCTGTATCAGGTAGGTGAAAAGTTTGAAGATTATGCAGTTGATAAATCTCGGGATTCTATCGAAGAGATTGCAAAACTTCGTCCGGATCATGCAACCGTAAAGGTTGGAGCAGAAACCCGCGAAGTAGATCCTGAAGAAGTTGAAACTGATTCTGTAATCATTGTAAAGCCTGGTGACCGTATTCCTATTGATGGTGTTGTTGTAGATGGCGACAGTTTTGTTGATACTTCAGCTCTTACTGGTGAAAGTATTCCTCAGCACGTATCTGTTGGAAGCGAAGTTCTTTCCGGCTCAATCAACAAACAGGGCGTACTTGAAATCAGAACAACACGACATGCCGGTGATTCAGCTCTTTCACGCATTCTTGAACTTGTTGAAAATGCAACAGAAAACAAGACAAAGTCTGAGCAGTTTGTAACACGCTTTGCACGTGTTTATACACCAATCGTTGTTTATTCTGCTCTGGCACTTGCAATTATTCCAAGTGTGATAATTGGCTTTAAGTCTGGCAACTGGGCATGGCAGGCAACCTGGAGTACATGGGTATACCGTGCACTTATGTTCCTTGTAGTAAGCTGTCCTTGTGCGCTTGTTATTTCAATTCCACTTTCATTCTGTGGTGGTATTACAGCTGCTGCACGTCATGGAATCCTGATTAAAGGAAGTGTATACCTTGAAGCACTCGGCCGTACAAAAACTGCCGTATTCGACAAGACTGGAACCCTTACAAAAGGAAACTTTGTTGTTACACATATTCACGCAACAGATTCTTCTATTACAGAGACAGAACTGCTTGCTCTTGCAACACATACAGAAATGTTCTCTACACATCCGATTTCTGCTTCACTCAAAGCTGCTCATCACGACAAGTGCTGCGACAATGTAAAACTTGAGAACGTAGAAGAAATTGCAGGTAAGGGTATAAAAGCTCTTGTAAACGGTAAGGAAGTTCTTGCCGGTAATACAAAGCTTATGGAACAGTTTGGTATTGATTACAGTGAATGTTCTGAACATCAGGACGGAACTGTAATTCACGTTGCAAGTGAAGGAAAGTACAGTGGCCACATTGTAATCAGCGATGAAATTAAAGATGATTCACAGGCAACGGTTGAAGGTCTTCATAAAATTGGCGTTGAAAATGTTGTAATGCTTACCGGAGATAACGAACGTGCCGCACATACAGTTGCTGCAAAGCTCGGTCTTAAAAAAGCTTTTGGTCAGCTGCTCAGTGCAGACAAACTTGCTAAGGTTGAAGAACTTCTTGCAGATCTTTCTAAGGGTGGAAAGAAACGTGGTACTCTGATTTTTGCCGGCGACGGTATAAACGACGCGCCTGTTCTTGCCCGTGCTGATGCTGGTATTGCAATGGGTAATATGGGAAGTGATGCTGCGATTGAAGCTGCAGACATCATTATTATGGAAGACAAGCCAAGCAAGATTGTGGACGGAATTAAAATAAGCCGCCGCACCCTGCGCATTGTTTATGAAAACCTCTATGGTGCTTTAGGAATTAAGGGAGCTATTTTGATTCTCAGCGCCCTCGGCATTTCGAATATGTGGATTGCGGTTTTTGGCGATGTCGGTGTAACAATCCTTGCGGTTCTTAACAGCCTACGTCTGCTGAAAACTAGTAAGAAATAAGATTACTTTTTGCCCAGGAGAGTAAAATCCTGGGCTTCATTACAGAAGATGATTCCGCTTCCGGCTTCTGCAAAACAAGGAAGGGCTGTGATAGCCTGGAGTATGGCATCCTTTTTATCAGACGGAACGAGAATCATCAGCATTTCTTTTTCCGGGACAATCTTCATTCCAAAGAAAGCTGCATCACCTTCTTTTGCAGTACCACGGGCACCGATAATTGTACCGCCACCGGCTCCTGCTTTACGGGCTGCAGCCATTGCATCTTCTGCATAGCCTTTGTTTACAATTACGTTTATCATCTGATATGTACTGGTTGCCATAGATTTGCCCCCTTTTATTTCTGATTTTTCGATTGAATCGGCATTACCTGCTTTTACAAAATTTCCTACTTCGATTGTAAAAAGCACTCCAAAATGTTTTTTTGTTTCGGATGCTGAAATTATTGCAGTACGAACAGCTTCACATTTTTCTTCTTCCAGAATGATGTAGACGATATCTTTTGAAGTATCGCCAAGTCCCAGAAGTTGTAGAACTCCGTTCGATGCAGTTCCGCGGCCCATTGCAATAGTTCCGCCACCAGCTCCCGCTGATTTTGCTGCGTCAGATATTAGTTCCCCGCTGTCATGAGGAACAATACTCACAAGAAGCTTATAATTCATTTTTTGCCTCCTTGTTTGAGTTTATAGATGATTCCCATAAGCTGAATTGCAAGCAGCGGCATCATGGCAACAAGAGCAATTACACCAAAAGAATCATTTCCGCCTTTTCCACTTGAGGCAGCACCAAGAGTAAATGAAAGTACAAAAGTTGAAGTGAGAGGTCCCGAAGCTACTCCGCCCGAATCAAAAGCAATGCCGGAAAAAAGAGAAGGGCAGAAAATCATAAGAGTCATAGCAATTATGTAGCCTGGGATAATAACATATTTAAGATTAAAACCTGTAACAGCGCGAAGCATGGCAAGAGCAATGGCAATTGCAGTACCCACAGAAAGGAAAATAAGCAGTACCTTTCTTTTAATTGTACCGCCACTTACATTTTCTACCTGTTCACTTAAAACCCATACAGCAGGTTCTGCACAGACAATAATTGCGCCTAAAAGAAGTCCGGTAAAGATAAGGAGCACATACCAGGCACCACCATTTTCAACAGCAAGAGAACCAAGTTTTTCTCCGAGTTCTGCGCCTGCCTGCGAAAAACCGCCCTTTACTCCAATCAGAAAAATCGTAAGGCCTATAAAAGCATAAATAAAACCGATTATAATTCTGATTACCTGACGTTTCGTCATCTTCAAGAGTGAAATCTGGAAGATTATAAACAATGCAAAAAGTGGTGCAATAGAAATCAATGATTCGCGGAAGACGTGTGCAGCGATTTGGGCAAAGTTTTCTGATACTGCGTTAGATACTGCAGCACTTTCGGCTCCAGTCAGTGGACCATTAATTATAGGCCCTTTCAATAATATCGCATAAATCAGAACTGCCATAACTGGTCCGATGGAACAAACTCCTGTAAGACCAAAACTGTTGTCATTATCATCGCGGACACTGGAAACACCAATACCCAGTGCCATAATAAAAGGTACAGTCATAGGACCTGTTGTTGCTCCGCCAGAATCAAAAGCAATTCCAAAAAAGCTTTCAGGATCAAAAATAGAAATTATGAAAAGTACTGAGTATGCAATGAAGAAAGTCCATTTAAGGGAAAGATTCAGAACAGTGCGCAAGAGTCCCAGCATTATAAAAAGACCAACTCCGCCTGCAATTACAAAGGTAATAGCTGTTTTATTTACGACAGGAAAAATACCCCGTACCTGGTCACCAAAAACCTGAATATCAGGTTCAGCTGCAGTTACAATAAATCCGATTATGAAAGCTACAAAAAGCAGAAGCAGGAGAGAACGTTTTTTTGTCAGTGCAGAACCAGTTCTTTCTCCCATCGGCTGAATACCAAGGTCTACACCAAGAAGAAAAACTGTAAGGCCAATAATAAGTAAAAGCCCGCCAACAACAAAGCGTGCGAGCAGATACTTATCAAGAGGTACAAAGGTTAATCCAAGAAACAGCACGATTGCCATAACCGGCAGAACCGAAACTGCTGTTTCTTTTAATTTGTTCAGAATGTTCATTTAATATTCTAGTTTACCTTATGCGTCTGCAAAAACTTTTCCATCATCAAGCTTTACTTCAAGCTTTGTATATTCACAATGGAAATCATTCTTCAAACGGTCAAGATAGCGTTTGCTTTCCCACTTACACATAGGAAGATCATGGAGAAGATAATTTCCGCAGGCTTCAGGACGTGTCGCAGGAACTTCATTCTGAGTAAGAATCCATTCAAGACAGCGGATTGTAAGCTGGCGCATATCTTCTACAGAGTATTTTCCAATCATGATGATATACATACCTGTGAGACAGCCCATAGGACCAACGTAAACTACGTCATCCTTTACTTCAGAATTTCTGAACCAGGTAGCCATAAGATGTTCAAGACTGTGGATTGCTCCAGGTCCCATTGCCGGTTCTTTATTAGGTTCTGTGATACGAAGATCATAAGTTGTAAAACCCTTGTCTTCGCGGGAAATATAGATACCAGGTTTCAAATGTGTATGATCAATAGTAAAACTCTGAACAACTTCCATAGCGGGTTTAACCTCCTTAAAAAAAACGATAAACGGACATGTCAAGGCTTTAAGCGAAGCGTGCCTTGACGTGGACGTATATTACTTTAATTTATATTTCTTTAATTACTTCCAGAAGGAAAGTGCTGCTAAGACGTGATGCTGTTTCTTCCGAATATGTTTCTTTTACAGTTTCGTCAGCAGTATCAGACATACATCTAATGATTACAAAAGGAACTTTGTTTGCATAGCATGCGTGTGCAATTGCACAACCTTCCATTTCAACACACTGAGGATGGAAGTTAGAAATGATAAAGTTTTTCTTTTCACCACCGGAAATAAACTGGTCACCAGAAGCAATGCGGCCTTTTGCTATTTTCAGCTTATTAGAAAAATCTGTATGTTCAAAAGCAGAAACTGCTGCATTTACAAGAGCTGGATCTGCAACGAAAGCTTCCGGCATTCCTGGAACCTGTCCAAGCTTATAGCCAAAGAACACAGTATCAAAATCATGATAAACTGCTTCTGTTGAAACTACAAAATCATAAATATTAAGACCAGTACCAGTAGCTCCCGCAATACCAGTATTGATAATCTTTGAAACTTTAAAATTCAGTATTAAAAGCTGAGTACATAAAGCAGCGTTTACTTTTCCAATACCACATTTTACGATAACAACATCTTTGTTATATAATTTTCCTTTGTAGAAAATCAGATTGTTGATATTAACTTTTTCTTTTGCAGACATGCGGGCAAAAAGAGTTTCTACCTCGCTGTCCATTGCTCCAATAATTCCAATCATTTTTTTAATGCCTCTTTTTCTGCAGCACGAGCGCGCTTTGAATAATGTCCAAGAACTTCATTTGAAAGTTTATCAGTAAGATTAAACTTTTCGATTACAAAGTTTGCACAAGTTTTATATATCATAAAGCCAAGGAAAAGACCACCGATAAAGCTAACGATAGTACTGAACTGGAAAACAGTGCGTGCAGTAGCTTCTGGAAGAGTAAAAACTTTGAAAATCAGGAAAGAGAAAAATACAAAAAGCAGCAGAATTACAGCGAGAGTTTCTACGATTTCAAAAATACTACCGAAAAAAAGGAAAAGTCTTGAATTGCGTTTTTTAGCACGAAGTTCAAGTTCCTTTTTCTGACGTTCAAGTCTCTCCGCTTTTTCTTCATCAGTCATGTCCATGTGAATACCTCTTTTTTTATTTATTCTCAGATTCCTGAGATTTCTGTTCTTTAGATTCTTTTATATAAGTAATGATAAATGAAACAATCAGCATAATACCACAGACAACAACTGCTGCGTCTGCAACATTAAAGGTTGGCCATCGTTCAAGACCAAAAAGTCCATAGAATTTAACATCTATAAAGTCTACAACACCTTCGGCACGGAAAAAGCGGTCAATAAGATTTCCAAGACCTCCACCTACAATACCCATAATTGCCCAGCGCTGAACCTTAGTCCAGGTATTATTCTTAAAGTAAATTCCAACAACAATACCAATTACGATAAGAGGAATAAGAGAAAACAGTAAACGGCGCAAAGTATCAGACCAGGTTGCACCTACACTAAACGCAACTCCTGTATTTGCTACGTGAATGATTCTCAGAAAATCTCCAAAAAACTGTGCGCCTATTGTATAAAGCGGAATATTTTTCATTACAAGGATTTTTGTAATCTGATCAAGGATAACTACTAGAACTGCAAGTGAAAGTGGCAGCAGTTTTGATTTTAATTCTTTATTCATATTAAAAATATACTTATAAATCTGTCGGCAGGTCAATAAATAACGTGCGAAGACCTAACTCCTTTTCTATTTTTTCTTTAAGCAGGGAAACTCCCATAGTTTCGGTGCCGTAATGGCCTCCGGCAATTACATTGATACCAAATTCTTCTGCAGGATGATATTGCTCATGAGCGAACTCACCGGTAATGTAACAGTCTAAACCGAGTTCAGCAGCCTGATCTACATCTTCACCGGCCCCTCCGGAAATAATTCCTACAGTTTTGATTTGTGATTTTCCGAACTGGAAGAGGCGGGCATTTGTTTTTGTGATTTTTGAAAGTGAAGAATTGAGGTCTTCTGGAGACACTGGTGTAGTGAATTCACCGCGAACTCCAATACTCATTCCACGCCAGAAACCGAACGGTTCAAGCTTTGAAAGCCCGAGGGCGGCCGCCAGTCCGTAGTTATTTCCATAAGGATTGTTTGCATCAAGAGGAATGTGGTAGCCGATTAAAGCAAGGTCGTTCTTAATAAAGGCGGCCGCACGCTTATAAAAATTACCGGTAAGTGTTTCGCAACCACCCCAGAAAAGTCCGTGGTGAACAACCAGAACATCTGCGCCACCTTCAGCTGCAGCAAGGGCAGTTGCTTCGCATGCGTCCACCGCAAAAGCTACCGTCTTAATCTGTTTCTCCGCCGGGGCGGAATTCTGCACCTGAATACCATTCCGCGAAGGGTCTCCAGGAAAGTCTTCTTTTTTAAGGAACGCGTTCAGCCACTCGTCCAGTTCATTTAAGGTCATTAAGGGCCTCCACAGTTTTTTTAGCCAGGAGCATTGGAGTTGCAAGAGAAGAATCCCGCGAAAATCCAAGAACCATTGCTAAAAGAGGATCTGTCTGTTCAATACAGCCATATCCAGAAGTTTTATAGTTATTAATAGAAGAAAGTTTTAATATACCGGCAATTTCTTCCGGATTTTTCTTCATTAAGTCATCAGCTGCAATATCAGCCATAAAATCAGTTATAAGGAAGAATTTCTTATCGGAACCACAATGTTCTCGAAGTAAAGGAAGCAGAACTGAATATTCCTGAGAAATGTTGAAAGAGTAGTATTCCTTTTGAGATGTAAACTTTTTCTCGTTCAGAACACTCTGAATAACCATAATCAGACGGCGGAGAATTTTTTTATCGCCAATATTATGAAGCCACTGTCCGTCATCAGCATAAAAATCAGCAGAATAAACTGTAATTCCCTGGGATGCCAGCTGCTGAAGATAAGGCTTATAGTGTTCTGTATCGCCTCGTTTGTCCGGCTCAAACAACACTATAAGATTTTCATATTTCTGTGGGTTTGTCTCTGATATTTGATCTGGAGCAAACTCATAAAGTGTCAGAGATTTTTTTCCAACAGCACTGGCCTTTTCAAAACCGCTTCTAAAGCTTCCTTTATATAGAAACTGATTTTCTGAAACGTTGAGTTTTCTTGAATGCTGTTCTACTGGTGCAAAATAAATTGTAGCTGCAAGTGCGAGTGCAGAAAAGATGATTGTAAAAGCGGCCCAAACCCTCATTAACGGGCTGTAATGATCAATGTAAAGGCGTTCAAGATATCTGAAAATAGCATGGAAGTTTGAAAGAAGAACAAAAAGTGCAATTAAGAGTCCAAGAATGGTAAAAGCATCAATTTTCCATGCGAAAATCTGCAGAATCGCTACAATAAAGGTGAACGGAGCCAGTACAACAAGAGGATCTCGCCGCACATGATGTACAAAAAATACGCGTAGGTTGGTAATAAATAATAATGCAAAAACTAAGAGTTCACCGTAGAATTTCATAGAATAAATTATAATGGGATTTACGGAAATATGAAAGTCTAAAGGCCAAGATTGCGGGGGCTGTACAGGGGAGGCATTATAAAGACGTAATGAAATTTTGGCGCGAGGAAGCAGATTTGCAGGGCAAAAAGACTTTGTTTGTGGCTGCCGCGGGAGCGGCAGTATAATAGTTTCTATACCACAAACAACGTCTAGCGCATTATTGCGCGTTTTTGCTCTACAAATATGCGACTGGGAGCCATTATTACTATTAATTATTTATAAAGTAGAAGTTCTTCGACCCGCAATCTTGGCCTTTAGACTTTCCTTAACTGAAAATTCCCATTATAATTTACTCTATGTCATACGAAGTAACAGCGACTCGAAGGAGACCGCAGCAGTTTGATGACCTTGTTGGTCAGGAATTTGTAGCGGAAACTCTTAAGAATTCAATAAAATCCGGAAAAATAGCTCATGCATACCTGTTTTCAGGTCCGCGTGGTTGTGGAAAAACTTCTACAGCGCGTATTCTTGCAAAATCTTTGAACTGTCAGAACGGGCCAACCGATAATCCGTGCGGAACCTGTTCTACCTGTCAGGAAATCACTAAAGGTACTTCTCTCGACGTAATCGAAATCGATGGTGCGTCAAATACCAGTGTTGAGAATATCCGTCAGATTAAGGATGAAGTTCTTTTTCCACCAAGTAATGCAAAATACAAAATCTATATCATAGACGAAGTCCACATGCTTTCAACTTCGGCTTTCAATGCTCTTTTGAAGACTATTGAAGAGCCGCCTCCATATGTAATCTTTATTTTTGCGACAACAGAACTTCAGAAGGTTCCTGCAACAATCAAGTCTCGCTGCCAGCAGTTTAATTTCCGTCTGGTTGCAATTGATAAAGTAAAGCAGTGCCTTGCAGAAGCTGCCGCAGAATTAGGTATTCAGGCTGATGATGAAGCTCTCTTCTGGATTGCCCGCGAGTCTACAGGCTCTATGCGCGATGCTTACACTCTGTTCGATCAGGTTGTAGCTTTCAGTGACGGCCATATGACTTACGATAAAATCCGCGATAAGCTTGGTCTTGTTGGCATTGACCGCCTGAACACTGTTTTTGAGGCTTGTGCTCAGAACAATACAGAAGCAGTTATCAATCTGATTGATGAATTCCTGCAGGCTGGTGTTTCAATTGAACAGCTGATTTCCAACAGTGCAGATTATCTGCGCAGTCTTCTTCTTATTAAGAACGGTGTTAAAAAAGAGTCTCTTCTTGGAAATTCTCCGGAGCGTTACAGCAGTGTAGTTCTAGGAGCCTGGAATACAATCCAGATTGAACGGGCTCTTTCTATATATTTGCAGCTTTATCGTGATATCCGATATTCGCTTTCTCCTCGTTATGAACTTGAGCTTGCTTTCAGCCGCTTGTGCTGGATTGGCAATTTTGTTTCTAATGCTGAGGTTAAGAAGGCAATTGATGCGGCACAGAATCTGCTTGCAGGTGCTCCACAGACTTCAGCAGCCGCTCCGCTCAATAATCCGGCTGCACCAGTAAATACTGCTCCAGTAAATGCTGCGCCACAACCGGTTCAGCCAAAAACTGAGCAGGCTCTCGGTATCAATCCGATTCCAAACGGTCTTCCAAAACTTTCAATGCTTGATAAATTGATTGAAGAAGAAGCGAACGGAGGAGGCGGGGAGCCGCCGGATGCCGGTGGGGAGAATCCAAACCCTTTTCATGATGGCGGTCCACTGCCGCCTGAACAATCAGTGGCTGCCCCAGAGGCAGAGGTAAGTCATCCGGCAGAACTTGACGAGCGTCTTAAACTTCATATTTCTCAGGAAAATGTTACCGACGATGGTCTGGTTATGCCTGCAATGGACATTCCATTAAATGCAGACAGTTATTCAATGAATCCGGATGCAGAAGATGGAGATGACGGCTGGTCAAATATGGATGCCCCTCCAGATGATGAGTATTATCCGGATGAAGGAGAGCTTGCTGAACAGGCAGAAGAATCTTATGAAAATGCTTCAAGTCCTGCAGCAGTCAAAGCACCAGCTCAATTACAGGATACTTTTGTTACTGCCAGTGGACAGACAATTTCAATAGGTCAGCTCCGCGGACAGGTAACTGCAGCACTTGCCATTACAGATGGATTTGCTGCTTCAAATGTAGAAAAAACAGGATTATGGGTTATAGAATCCGACACAGTAAAGACTACTGTTGAAAGTGACTATGACTTAGGCCTTATAGAAAAGAAGAAAGATGTGATAGCTGCAGAGATATCAAATATCTGTGGACGTCAAATGCATTTCAATGTTACTTTAAAAGTACAGGAAGCACAGAAGCCTGCAGAAAAGGTGGAAATTCCGCTTCAGGTTAATATTCTTGTAAATGCTTTTAAGGGCACCATTGTTGCCGGGAGGATGTAAAAATGAATCCATTTGAATTGCTTAAAAATACACAGGCAATTAAAGAACAGTCAGAAAAGCTTCAGAAGGAGCTTGCAGATATTCGTGCGGAAGGCTCTTCTGGTGGCCGCATGGTAACTGTCACACTTAATGGTAAATTCGAGATGATGGGAATCAAACTTGATCCGATTTGTGTTGATAATCGTGATGTTCAGATGCTTGAAGATCTTATCGTTTCGGCTCATAAAAACGCTGTTGAAAATGTACAGGAACAGATTAAGGCAAAATCAAGTTCTATTCTTGGTGGTCTTGACCTCAGTCAGTTTGGACTTTAGTCTATGAATGCATTTGATGAATTAGCTAATAACTTTTCCCGTCTCCCTGGAATCGGTAAAAAAAGTGCCATCCGCATGGTAAACTGGCTTTTAAAACAGGATTCTTCATATGTACAGAAGTTTGCCCAGAATCTCGGACATCTTCAGGAACGTATAAAGCCCTGCTCAGTATGTGGTACCTGGACAGAATCAGATCCGTGTCCAATCTGTTCAAATCCGCTTCGTGATTCATCTCAGATTTGTGTTGTTGAACAGCCGCAGGACGTTTCTACAATTGAAGCCTATGGTGAATACAAGGGAAAGTACCATGTTCTTGGAGGATTGCTCCGTCCTCTCGAAGGGATCGGACCGGCACAGCTTTCAATTCAGCCACTGCTTAACCGCATTAAAGATGGCAGCATTACAGAAATCATAATTGCTACAAATCCTACCGTAGAGGGAGATACAACTGCTCTCTATCTTAATAAGGTGATTATGGAACTTCAGCTTCCTGATTCACCAAAAGTTACCCGACTTGCAACAGGAATTCCTGTCGGCGGCGACCTTGAATACATTGATAAGCGCACTTTAGCTTTGAGTTTCCGTGGTCGCAGCGAGTTTTAACGGATTTTTTATTTTTCATATTTTAATAGACAATTCGAAATTCTTGTTTTATAATAATACATAAGGAGTAATTTAAATGGAATCAAATAATTCTATCGTTTCAGGCTTTGACAGTGACAAGGACGATTCTCTCAAGATCACTTTGCATAAGATTCCAGGAGTCCAGAACGGTTGTATGGTTGTCCTGGATGGGTATATCGACACTTACAATTCATCTTTCTTTCAGAAACAGCTTACTAAAGTAATCGGAGCAGGGTACTTTAATCTTCTGTTTAATTGTGGCGGTTTGTCATATGTGTCATCTACAGGTCTCGGTTCTTTTACAATCCTTCTTAAGATGGTAAAGGTAAAGGGCGGAGATATTATTCTTTCTGAAGTTCAGGAGAAGGTAGCTGAAGTATTCCAGATTCTTGGTTTCTCTCAGTTCTTCAATCTTAAGGATACTACAGAAGAAGCTTTGGAGTACCTTCGTCATGATGAAGGTTCGGCTCCAGGTCCAGTATTCCCTAAGATGCTCGTTTGTCCATCATGTGGAAAGAATATTCAGGCAGCACACGCAGGTCGTTTCCGCTGTACTAACTGTAAAGCAATAATTACAATCAGCGAGGCTGGAGCAATTACTCTCGGCTAATTTCTGATTTTTAATTCTTTTGTTAAATAAAAAAAACGATGCAGTTCGCATCGTTTTTTTTTATCCCGATCCTGAAACATGTTCAGAATGACGGGGTATAGGTTAATTCTAGCGGAGCAAGCTGAGTACGTTCTGGCTAGACTGATTAGCCTGAGCGAGCATAGCTGTACCAGCCTGAGAGAGTACGTTAGAAGTTGTGAACTTAACCATCTCTTCAGCCATGTCTGTATCACGGATGCGTGATTCAGAAGCCTGGAGGTTTTCAGCACCAACATCAAGACCTGTAACAGTCTTCTCAAGG
>JAEEGK010017137.1_pt1 | contig 15837 bp, 15 predicted proteins | sample 8958771 | NCBI WGS metagenome assembly JAEEGK01 (sample SAMN16246547, study PRJNA631951) | gut metagenome | biome: gut microbiome; feature: rumen; material: SC-attached | host: Bos | place: Iran: Karaj | collected 2018-10
ACGGACAGGCCCGGCAGACCACCGCGCAGGTGTCCTTTGGAGGCGGCTATTCTTACAACCTGGTCCCTTTCCACCGGCAGCCTTCCGGCGAAAGGGACAAAGGTCTCCGCAACCTGACCATCAACTTTACCTTCCTGCCGATGGTGACCCTCTTCAACCAGTTCACATCTACGGCTTACAACGATCTGGTGGACGGCGTTTATACGCAGGTGGACAAAGATGTCCGGAACGGCAAGCTCCAGGTGAACTATGTCGCCCGCATCGGCATCGGGTATACATACAATCTGTTTTCCATTAACCTTTCCGCCAGCAACAACGACTATTCGTACCGGGGAATCAGTTCCATTACCTACGGGGGTTACGTGAGCAATAACGTGAAGACCGAGGGAAGCTTTTTTAGGTGGACGACTGCCCTCCGTCTGGGAATGCGTTTCTGAAGTACGTGACTGGTCTCTTCTCGCTCCGGTGCCGATCCGGGGCACGGATATCCGTAAACGCGGCGGTCATGACGATGCTTTTGTACGGATTTGACACCCGACCGTACGGATTTGACTTTGCGTTTTTCACAGGTTCCTGCGTACCTTTGCAACAAGGAATTCCGAACCCATTGTCAAACCTTAAAATTCTTTTACCATGTTACCTTTGTCGGGCAATATCTTCCAACTCTTCGTCGAGGCCGGCGCCGGATTCATGTCCATCATCACACTTATGCTTATCGCCCTGTTCTTCGCCGCCTGGAAAGCTCCGGCCTGGATCAAGGAAATCGGTCTTCTCGCGCTGGCTTTTGGATTCTTGGCAACCTTCCTCGGTTTCATACCAGCGGCCGAATTCATCCAATCACAAGGGGATATCTCCCAGAGCGTCATCTGGGGAGGAGTCAAAGTCGGCTTGATCCCGACCGCTTACGGCCTCATCGTTTATATCGTCTCCCTCATCCTTCGCATCATCAAGAAACCGAGGATCTGATTGCCGCAGGAAATAAGCAGACACCTTCACGGCCGTCTCCCCGGGCATCAAGTACCCTTTTTCTATTTCGGACAATTGACTTATATTTGTACCGATAAATCGGGTTTATATGATTGTACTGTTTATTGTTGCGGCTCCTCTGCTCATTATGGGGATAATCATTCTTATCGGCAAGGGAGATAATCTGATTGCCGGATATAATACCGCATCAAAAGAAGAGAGATCGCAATACAATATCAAACGCCTTCGTGGCTTGATAGGTGGACTGCTCGTTTTATTGGCCCCATTGACGGTTATTTTCCTCAGAGAAGAAACGATGGCGGCGACCTGGTCATTTGTGGCTCTTACCTTCGTTCTGTCTATTGTCGTGGTCATTCTTGCCAATACCTGGGCGAAGAATAAGAACAACTGAATTCATCTGTCTCTTCCACCGTCCCGGCAAATCAGTATTCCTTGCCGGGCCAAAGAACCTATACAACATGAAGAAACTCTCCTACACCTTCGCATTCACTTGCCTCTGCCTCTTCCTTTTCTCCTGCGGCAGCCAGACTACGACTTCCTCTCCGTCCGATTTTGTCGATGGGGTGACATCGGCTCTGCAAAATGGCGGAAATGTCGACCTGACCGCTTTTCAGTGGACCCGCGAACCGGCCGCCTTTTCCATCGACGGCCAAATGCTGACGGTTACCACGGCCCCTCACACCGACCTCTGGCAACGGACCTACTATCATTTCCGCAATGACAACGCCCCGGTATTCCAGATCCAAACGAAGGAGCAGTACTTCAGCTTCGTCGTGAAAACCGATTTTACCCAGAGCCACCAGCGCTTCGACCAGTGCGGCATCGTGATGTACCTGGACAGCGACAATTGGCTCAAGGGCTCCGTGGAATTCGAGAACGATGAGTTCCAGCACCTGGGCAGCGTGGCCACCAACAACGGCTGGTCCGACTGGGCCACGACGGCCATTCCGGCCGATGTCAAAACCATGTGGTACCGCTTTTCCAGAAGGGCCGACGACTACTGTATCGAGTGCTCGACCGACGGTGTCGACTTCAGCCAGATGCGCATCTGCCACATGTATGCCGGAGCCGATGTCATCAGCTTCGGCGTGTACGCCTGCTCCCCGGAAGAATCCTCCTTCACGGCCGTTTTCACGGACATGAAGATCACCGAATGCCAGTGGAAAGCCCACGACGGCCAGCAGCCCGATCAGGAATAACCGGATTATTATAATGAAACGCTTCCATATTCGCGTCCGAGATGCAAGATTCGGCCGTTTTGCGGTTTAAAGGAATGGACATCAGGGAAAGAGCCGTATGAAAACCAAATATTACCTCATCTATGTCTTCGTTGGAATCGCCTTTCTGGCGGTTTCCGCGTGGGTGTTTTTCTCGCGCGGGAAGAACGCGAAGGCGATCCGGGCCAAGTACAAGCTGGGCGGGATCATGCTCATGTGCATGGCCATGCTGTCCGTCGCCTCCTGCGGCGAGATTCTCAATCCGGGTGAAGTGATGTGCTACGATCCGGTGCCGGATTACTCTTTTTCGGTCAGCACGGGAAAACACGATCCGAATTGGCAGTATATCCTGTCTCCGGGGGCCGTCCTGACGGTGCAAGTCGAATGTCGCCGTTACGAGAAATACGGTATCGTCATCCGCCAGTTCGAAGACATGAAGGAAGGGGATGTTCTCCAGACCGCCGCCTTCGACTCTGAAGGAAAAGACCAGTTCCAGTACGAACTGTTGTATGATCCGGCAGATAAAGCCTATGCGGGGATCGCCCGGGTGGACATTTCTGGATATCCCGAAGGAAAAGAAGACGGGAGTCTGCTCTACTCCACTATCTTGCTCGTTACGACCAGTGCGGATTGACCATCTCGTCTATGAACTCACCGGGGCCTGCAACCAGTGTTGCAGGTTTTGTTATAACTATTGGCGTGACGGCAGTACGCCGATTGCGCCACCGGACCCGTCCGCGGCCCGGAAAACCCTGAAAAAGCTGCTTTCACAGGCCTCTGTGGGCAGTCTTTCCTTCTCCGGGGGCGAACCGATGCTGCTCTCCAATGTCCATGACCTGGTTCTTCATGCGAGATTCAAGGGCTGCAAGGTCAATGTGCTCAGCAACGGGACCCTCCTGACCGACGACGCCCTGGAGAACTTCCTGAGCCTGGGCGTCAGCGTCATCCAGATTCCACTCCTCAGTGCCGATGCGTCCATCCATGATCACCTTACCGGCCTCCCCGGTTCCTGGGAGAAGGCGGTGGACGCGCTGCGTCGGACGGGCCATGCGGGCATCGGCGCCGCCGTGCTGGTCATCACCAAGGTCAATGCTCCCGGCGTTGCCGAAACACTCTCACTCATGGCGGAATGCGGTGTCCGGACCGTGATGGTGAACCGTTTCAACATCGGCGGAAACGGCATCCGGAATGTCAGGGAACTGGTTCCGGACCGGAAAACGCTGCGGGATGCATTCGCAGCGACAGAAGCCTTTGCAGAAGCAAATCCGGACATGCGTTTCGTAAGCGGCGTTTGTACGCCCCTATGCTACCTGGATACCGCGCCCTATCCCCATATCCGCTTCACCAAGTGCAGCACCGATCTTACGGGCCGGCCGGTCACGGTGAACTACAACGGGGACGTCCGCTTCTGCAACCATTCTCCCCGGGTGCTGGGAAACATCCATTCCCGGCCGATAGGGGATATCCTGACGGACCCTGAAATCAATGCCCGGTATGCCGGGGTCCCGAAGGAATGCGGGAAATGCGTCCTGCTCCAACGATGCGGCGGGGGATGCCGGGCCGCCTCCGAGCAGGTCCACGGCACTTTTTCCGCCCTCGACCCCATCCTGGATTACGGGAATTAGCCCGCAAGGCCTTCCGGGCACGAATCCCCAGGACATGTCTCTGTCACCCCTCCTCAGAGACGTTCCGGGGAATGGGAAAAAGAATCCGGATTGATTCTTTTTCCCATTTATCGGTTTCCTCAATGCCTTTTAGTATATTTGTACATTGACAATCAACGGTTTCGGCACAATGGACAACAAAGGTATCACCAAGAGGCAGTTCTGGATCCAGATGTCATCGGCAGGGTTCAATCTCCTGCTGGGAATCTATTGGATCATTTGGGGGATTGCGTCGAAGGAGTCTTATATGTGGATCTTCGGAATCATCTTCCTGCTCCTGGCGTCAGGGCTGGTTATCTCCCTTGTGATCCAGTTGAAACGTCATCGGATCGAGGATCCCCAGTTGGATGAAGAGGCCACCCGAAACTTCAAGGACGGGCTGAAAGGCTCCGGCATCGTCATCGGCATCATCGTCATCTTCTTCCTGTTCGCCTTCGGGCTGGTGGCGCTTTTCAAATAGGCGCCCTCAGCCTTTCAGCTCCTCGATCTGGCCGAGCAGGTCGTCCGAGGCATCCAGGATGTCGCGGCGGTTCTTGAGACCCAGAACCAGGCCGAGGACCAGGCCGATGGCCGAGCCGCAGATGAAACCGTACAGTTCCGGTCCGCCGAGCTGGAGATTCTTGACCACGTCCCAGATAAGGATGCCCAGCCACACAAGCAGGAGGGGTACGCCGTACTTATACCAGTCGGCATTGATTTTCCGGAACTTGGTGAGTTCAGTCGTGGCGGTGACCAGATCCTTGTTCAGGTTGGGAATGTACTGCTTGGTGATGAGGGTGGCGACAATGCCCAGGAGCATAAAGAGCCCCGTGGCAATCAGCAGGAGAGGGGAGAATCCCACATGATGGAGGGCGGGAATCAGCCCCAGGCCGATTACTCCGGCGACAATGGGGGCGTTGGACTTGAATCGCAGGCGGTCGATCGTCCGGCCGCAGGACCGGCGGAGCATCCGCTCATTGACAATCTTCTGGCTTTCCAGCTTTTCGCGCAGCTGCTGCATCTGCTGCTGCATTTCGAGGAAGGTTTTATCGGTCGTTTCCATGTTACTGCATCTTTTTGAGTTGTTCCTTGATTCTGACAAGCCGGACGGAGACATTCCCGGGTGTGATTCCCACGATCTGGCCGATTTCCTCGTAACTGAGGTTCTCCAGCCAGAGGAGGACGATGGCGCGGTCGAAGGGACCCAGTTTGCCGATGCGCTCCCGCAGAAGGCCGATCTGGCGGGTGTCTTCGGCCTGTTCGTCGAACAGGTCGATGTCCATCGACAAGGGTTCGGTCCTCAGGCCGCGCTTCTTTTTCCGGTCCTGGGTGATACAAGTGTTGAGGGCGACTTTCCAAATCCAGGAATTCAGCGCGCTGTCCCCTCGGAAGGTTCCGGAGCCCCGCCAAAGGTTGATCAGGATTTCCTGGAAGAGGTCGGCCACCTCGTCCTTGTCGGTCGAGAACATGTAGCACACGGTGTAAATCGTGCTGCGGTGTTCTCTCACCAGGGTTTCAAATTCTCGTTCTGTCATGGTCCGTCTTGCTTGTTTCTGCTCATTAGACGCAGATCCCGCCGAAAAACTACAGCACGAAGATACACTTTTTTCTTTTTTGTGCCGGGCGGGCCGGTGCAAGAATACGTTCCCGTTGGGATTCCATGGAGAAAAAAGCTATCTTTGGGAACAATTGGGCTGCATCAAACTGCACGCCGCCATTGATGTCATCATCCGCAACAACTACCTGGTCAATGGCTACAACGGCCTCTGGCTCGTGGACAACAATATCTTCCTCTCCCCCAACACCTTCTTCGACTGGGGCCAGGGCGTGTGCTTCACCCATAACATCATTTCGGGATACATCACTTCGCATCCGGTATCAAACAGATACACTCCTTACCACTATCCCCATTCCACCAAGGTGGTCGGCGTGATGACCCGTAATTGATACCGGTGGCGAATGCGCGCCGGCACACGGCGGAAGCGTGCTTCTTCCCCTTTATTCCACAAGGGGGAGTTCCTCCGTCCGAACAAGTCAGAATACAGAGATGGAATAGGTAAAGCTGTACTTCTCACCGGGGGCGACGCGGTGAATGTAGGTGCGGCCGGAGATGTCGCCGGTGTAGCCCTGCCTGTCGCAGAGACCGCACCAGGGTTCAAGGCACACGAAGGGACAACCCGGCTTATTGGGCGCCCAGATACCGTAGGCCTCAGCCTGCGGGCAGTCCACGCGGAGGACGGGATTCCCCTGCTTGTCCAGCAGTTCCGTCGCCGTCACCTGCATTTCCTCAATGATCCAGGCGTCATGGGCGAAGGTATCGCCCGCGATGGGCATCTCCTCCGGCAGATGGACGGCTTCCGGCAGCGGAACCCGGTTGCCGTCCGCCAGGTCGGATACTACGACCGGACGGACCGGACGGCCTTCGTGGTCCAGATACCGGACAAATCCGTGCACGTCGTCAGCCGGATCGTAACCGGGCAACTGAAAAGCCGGATGCGCGCCGATCTGGGCATACAGGTCGCGGTCGTCCAGGTTCTCCACGGTCCAGATGATATCGACCCGGTTCCCTTCCAGCCGATACTCCGCCTCCAGGGCGAAGCGATAAGGATAGTTCTCCGGGCGGAATTCCTTCATCCGCAGGCGGCCTTCCCCGACTTCCTCGAATTCGCAGTCACGGGCAAAGCCGTGCTGCTTCATCGTGAATACTTGGCCGTCAATACGTATTTCGTTGTTGTAGGGCTTGCCTACAGCCGGGAAAAGGATAGGCGCGTGACGGTTCCAGTACTTCGCATCGCCACACCACATATACTCGCGGCGACCCTTGGTCAGGCTCACCAGTTCCGCCCCATGGGGAGCTACCTCGACAGAGATGATTCCGTTGGACAGTTTCATAGTTTTATCGTTCTTCCACGGCAAATGTACGCAATCCGCTTTGACAAAGCAAAGGAAATCCTGTTTCTGTGTTATTTGAACGGGATTATTTATCTTTGCCAAAGAAATGTCCTCATGGGAAAGACCTATCATACCAAGCACGAAGCCCGGAAGATTCAAATGAGTGACGAGGCAACCCGTCTCACGACATTCCATCTGTCCAGGCATCCGAATGGTACAAGGGCAAACGGATTGCGGAAAGTGCTTCGTACAAGAATGAAGACAGCCGCCGTATCTTTCCCCAGGGATCGGTTCGGATGGGCAGAAGAGAAAAGCTCACGGCTTCGGGGAGGGCGCAGGAATGTCCATAAAGCCGCCCGGCAGGACTCCCGGATGGAAATCTCGGCAGCCCTTGATGAGGACACCCCTTGTACTTCCAAGTAGAATTAACAACAACAATACTATCTCCATGAAATTCAAGAGCACGATTCTCTGTACCATGGCCGCCTTGCTGGCCGTCTGCGCCTGTACGCCGTCTGATCCGTTGATTGTCCGGACGAAAACCGGACTGGTCAAGGGCGTTGAAGAGGAAGGCACGCTGGCCTTCAAAGGGATTCCCTATGCCACGGTGGAGCGCTTCATGCCGCCGAAACCCGTCGCCCAATGGGACACCGTCATGATCTGTGACCATTTCGGGCCGCAGGTAATGCAGGGCAACGGCCGGCGCGAGATGCCGGAAAGCGTGATGTCGGAGAAGAACTCCTGCGTGCTGAACGTATGGACAACGGATACCAAAGCCTCCAAGCCCGTGATGCTGTGGATCCACGGAGGCGGGTTCGATTCGGGCTCGGCCGCCGGGAATCCCGGCATGGGGCTGGCCAAGCAGGACGTGGTGGTCGTGAGCCTCAACCATCGGCTGAACATCCTCGGCTTCCTGGACCTTTCCACCTTCGGCGCGAAGTACAAGCATTCCGGGATGGTGGGGATGCTGGATATCGTGCAGGCGCTGGAGTGGATCCGGGACAATATCAAAGCTTTCGGCGGTGATCCGGACAATGTCACCATCTTCGGCGAATCCGGCGGTGGCGGCAAGGTGGGCACCCTGATGTGCATGCCGGCCGCCCGGGGGCTCTTTCACAAGGCCATCATCATGAGCGGCACCATCCTCAACGTCAATACCAAGGCGATGACCGAGGAACTCGGCCGCGCTGTCGTGGAGCAGCTGGGCATCGGCCCGGACGAGCTGGACAAGCTGGCCGACGTGCCATACGGCGAGCTGGTGGCGGCCGGCCAGCGGGCTATGGCCGCGAGCATCGGCACCCGGTCGCCCGGGACGCCGATGATGTGGGGCTTCGGCCCCGCGCCCGATGGAGAAGTGCTGCTGCAACAGCCTTTCCAGCCCGGTTTCGCCGAGATTTCTTCGGATATCCCGCTGATGATCGGCACGACCTTCAATGAGCTTCAGCGCCGGGCTTATGGCACGCCGATGACGTTGGAAGAAGCCAAGAAACTGCTGGTACCAACCTTCGGCGAGAGGGTGGATGAATATGTCGCGGCCTTCGCTGAGGCGTGGCCGGACTATACCCCGCAGGACCTCCTGTCCATCGACATGATGTTCCGGCCCAAAACCCTGATTACCGTCGATGCCGTCGCCACTACACGCAAAGCGCCCACCTATCTGTACATGTTCACCTGGAAATCCCCGGCGGACCAGGGCTCGGTGCACGGCTACGAACTGAACTTCTGCTTCAACACGCCCAACCTCCACGGGCGCGTCCTTCCCGAGCCGTCCGGGGACGACTGGAAACTGGCGGAAAACATGAGCCGCAGCTGGGCGAATTTCGCCATGACCGGAAATCCCAACGTCGAAGGCCTTCCGGCCTGGCAGCCTTACACGCCCGACAACGGCGAGTGTTTCATTTTCGACTACGAATGCCGCGTTCGGAACAACTTCGACCGGCCGTTGCAAAACATCCTGAATGACTGCTGCTTCAGGCAACTCGACGAATTCAACCGGCGCGCCGGCCGATAGTTACCGGACTTCCGCCTGGGCGAAATAGATGTCGCGGAGGGCTTTTACGACTGGCTTTCCCTTGAGGGTGCAGACGCCCTCAAGCGGCAGGTCGCGGCAGGATGAGCCGATGCAGAAGGTGTAGTCTCCGGGGGAGACGGTCCAGCCCGCGTCGGAATGCCAGGCCAGCTGGTCTGCGCCCACAGTGAAAGTAACCGCACGGCTCTCTCCGGGTTCCAACGAAACTCTTTGGAAGCCCTTGAGCTGGATGGGCTTGAGCGGCTGGCCGGACTTGGGCGAGGCATAGAGTTGGACGACCTCGTCCCCCTTCATGTTTCCGGTATTGGTAACCTTGCAGCTGATCTGGATCAGGCCGTTCCTGGTTCTGGCCTCCGGCTGTACGCTCATGTCGCTATAGGCGAATGAAGTGTAGGAAAGGCCGTAACCGAAAGGATACAGTTCCCGGCTCGCATCGGCGCCGGTGTTGTAGCAATACTGCTCCGCGGTATCGCTGGCGGGCATGGTCATACAGAGCTTGCCGGACGGATTGACCTGGCCCGTGAGGATGTCGCTCACGGCGTTGCCGCCTTCCTCGCCCGGATAGAAGGCCTGCAAGATGGCGGCGCAACCGTCGGCGATGTCGGCAATCATTTCCGGGCGTCCGCTGAACATGACGAGCACGACTGGCTTGCCTGTTGCGATGAGGGCCTTGACAAAGGCCTCCTGGTCGCCGGGAAGACGGATGCCGGCGCGGCGGCGGTTCTCTCCGCACAGGTAGATGTTCTCGCCCATGGCGGCCACGATCACATCATTTCGGGCGGCTACCTTGACGGCGTCATCCCAGTCAGTGTAATCGTCTGATTCTATTTTCCTTACATTAAGCGTACGAACGCGCTGGTCGCCACCGGTCGTGAGGCCCATGTCGGCCAGGGTGCTCCAGTCGACGCCACGGGAGTACTCCACTTTGCCGTCGTATTTCTTCTGGAAACACTCCAACAAGGTAGGGATATACAGGTCGCCGGGGTTCACGTCCTTGCGGAAGAAGAAAAGCTGCATGGAAGGAAATGTGTAGTCTCCCAGCATGCTCCAGACAGAATTGGCATTCGGGCCGACCAGGGCTATATTCTTTCCGGAAGCCAGCGGGAGCACGCCATCGTTCTTGAGCATCACCACGGACTCCGCCGCCAGGTCGTAGGCGGTCTGACGGCTCTCGGCGGAATCCATGTCCAACGGACCTTCCTTGAAGTAAACAGGATTGGGGTCGAGGAGGCCGCAGCGGGCCTTGACCATGAGGGCGCGCTTTACCGCGCGCTCGAATGCGGCCTCGCTTACGCGGCCTTCCGCCAGCAGCTCGGGAAGATAGCGATAGGATGTATTGGAGTTGAATTCCAGGTCGTTGCCGGTGTTGATGGCATCCACGGCGCACTGCTTCAGGAACTCAGGGCTGCGGTCCCGGCTCCCCTGCTGCACGGCGCCGTAATCGCTGACGACGATGCCATTGTAGCCCAGATAATCCCTAAGGATTACGTTGAGCAGGGTGTCGCTGCAAACGGCGTACTGGGTGCGGAACTTGTCGTAGCAGGTCATGATGCTGCGGCTGCCCGCCTCGCGGATGATGGCCTCGTGCGGAAAAAGGACTTCCTCATAGATTTCTTTCTCCGTTAGGGATGAGCCGCCGCCGTAACCCAGGAAATGTTTGGTGGTGGCGGTAACGCCCTCCCGGAAACCATCGGCCTGAAGACCTTTGACAAAGGCGGTGCCCATGGTGGCGGTCAGGTATCCGTCCTCGCCGTAGGATTCCTCCACGCGGGACCAGTGGGCGCTGCGGATGATGTCCACCATGGGCGACAAGGCGAACTGCTCGCCCAGGTCGCGCATCAGGCGGGCGGTCTGCCTCATTTTTACGGAGAGCAGCGCGGGATCCCAGGTGCAGGCGACGGCCATCTGCTGGGGATAGGCCGTGGCACCCTTTGCGGTCACACCCGTGATGCACTCATCATGAATGACGGCCGGGATGCCTGCAGGGGTGTGATTGACCATATAGTCCTGGATGTCGGCGATCAGCCGGCGCAGTTCGTCTGCGTTCAAGCTCTGGGAACTGGACAGCTGGCAGATATGGCCCGCACCGTAAGGAATCAATTCCTTGCACTTCTCCAGGGAGAAGACGCCGTTGACCATCAGCTCGCCGGGATAGATGCCAAAAAGCTGGGCTGCACGGTCTTCCACGGAGAGGCGGTCATAGACGGCATTTACCAATGCCTCATACTGCTTGTCCGGGTTGGGGGCCGTCCTGGTGGAACAGGCCGCGGTCAATAATAGAACAAACGACAGGAGACAGATCTTTTTCATAGTAGCGTGTTTTTGTCGTCACAGTGCGAAATCGAGCGCATGGCGGTTGAGGAAAATATAGGTCGTGTTCAGGGCCATATAGTCCCGGGACATATACCAGATGCCATGATAAGGTCCGCTGTCTCCCCAGGAATTCTTCACGAGATAGTAGGGGGCTCCTTCCGCATCCACGGCTTTGCCATAGATAAGCATCACGTGGTCGTAAGTGAACCGCCAGTCATCCCACTGCTCCTGCCGCATCTGCTGCGTCGGCACGACTCCGTCCGGCAACAGGGCGACCCCTTCCTTGCGTAGGAAATCTCCGGAGACATCTCCGCCCCAAGCGACCGTATAACCCGCATCCAAAGCCTTGTCGATCGCCTCCATCAACTCTCCGATGGGGATGTTGTAACTGGGCTTCAAACGCCACTTATAAGGCGCTTCAATGACAAACCACTGGTAGAACGGATGGTGCGTATAGCTGGTGAGGCTCACATAATCGTCCAGGTCCAATCCCAGGCTTTCGGCAAAGGTTTTGGGCGTGTAGGTCTTCCCCTCATAGACAAATGACTCCGGGCATCGGCCCACATAGCGGTCGATCAGCACCTGGACGCTGTCCTTCCAGTGGGGTTTCGGCTCCGGGTTCCTCAAGGGCGCCTGCTCTTCGGTCGTAAATCGGTTCAGCTCCGGTTTGCCTTCCTGCCAGACGATACCGCTGACCATACGTTCCAACTCGGGGAAAAACACCTTGAAGTTGGCATAGGGATCTCCGGTCAGCGACCCCGGCGCCGGCATGGCATCCTCGGGACAGATCCCATGACGGCGGATCACCTCCAGGACATCGTCGCAGGATCCGCCTTCCGAGATTTGGCTGTACCCGTGCATCCGGACATAGTGGGTGGCGCAGTCCATATAGTCTTTGTTGACCACGAACATTTCACACAAGTCGTATGTCTTTCCGGTCTTGCGCAGGATCTCGCTCTCGAAATAGCCCAGTGTCGCATAGTCCCAACACGTTCCGCTGCGATACTGGTTTTTCACGCTGGTGACCGGAATTTCCATCACCGTCCTGAATGATCTCGTCTCCTGCGCCGCTACGGTCGCGGTGAGCAGGAGCATCGCCATGACAAACCTAAGTTCTCTTCCATTCATATCGCTGATATTTATCAAGACAAGTAACAATCCGGTTCTCCTACGGGTATCACAGCGGCGCCCCCATCGCCGATGCGTCCTTGGTGCCGTCTGCGCTCAGGTCGAATACCATGAACTCCGGCGCCTCCGGCGAATAGGCCTTCCAACCCAAGCCAGGATCGCCCGTCTTCGCGAAATTGGTCCAACAGGAGACGATATGCTCGGCCAGGTCCCAGTCCGCCGGGGTAAAGGGCCGGTCGCTGTGTTCCAACGACTTGAACATGAACCAGAGTTCGGAAGAATGGAACGCGCCCTTCATGTCGTGTGAACCGGCCTCGTCATCCGGCAGGGCGTGGGCGAACTGGTAGGCGAAGACCGGCTGGCCGGCGGCATTCCGAAGGTCGCAGAAACGGCGGATCCCCTCTTCCGGCCGGCCCATGTCATCCCGCGTGTAGCCGATCATGTAGGGAATATCCTTGATGCGCCCTTCCTGGGCCGCCGCATCGAAACCTTCCCGGGATACGTAGCCGTCCACAATGGGTCTTGTGGCCAGACGGAAAGGCTGGCCGGTCCCGGCCACATAACGGTCCACCAGCGTGAAAATATCTTCGGTGGAAGCGGCGCGCATTTTCTCCAGGGTATCATAGCCGGCCCAGTCGAAAAGCTCCTTCGTCACTTGCCCGACGGCATCCAGTGACGGGGCGGCGAATTGCGCGGGGGCGGGCGCTCCGGCCGGAGGCACGTTCACACCGCCACCGCTCTGGATGATCGCCTTCTTGATCAAATCGCCGGTCAGCGGCGAGGAAACAAGCGTCTTGACACTGCCGGCCCCGGCGCTCTGGCCCAGGATCGTGATGTTGTCCGGATCTCCGCCGAACGCGGCAATGTTGGCATGGATCCATTTGAGTGCGGCAATCTGGTCCAGGATGCCGTAATTGCCGGAAACATGATGCGGGCTCTCCTCCGTCAGGAACGGATGGACCAGGAAGCCGAAGATGCCGAGCCGGTAGTTGACCGTGACCAGGACGACGCCTTTTTCGGCCCAGACCTTGCCGTCGAATTCGGGTTCATACCCCCAGCCTCCGGTGTAGGCGCCGCCGTGGATCCACATGGCCACCGGCAGCTTCTTCTCCGGCTTGCCCGCCGCCGGGGTCCAGACATTCAGGTACAGGCAGTCCTCGCTGAATTCCGGGTCCTCCCAATAGAACTCACTGGTCCAGGGGTTGCTGGAATCGTGCTTGGCCTGCATGGCGCCCGGGCCGAAGGTATCGGCCACCTTGACGCCTTCCCAGGGAATGACAGGCTGGGGCTCCTGCCAGCGCAGGTCCCCTACGGGCGGGGCGGCGAAAGGGATTCCCTTATAGACATAGACCCCTTTGACGGAAGATTCGACTCCCTGGATCTTTCCGCCTTCGATCTCGAGAACGGGATTGGCGGGGCGGCATCCCGCCAGGGCGACGGTCAGCAGGACGGCCGAAAACAGTGATTCAATGCGCATCTTTTCAAGTGGTTAAGAGTAAGTCCTTGTAAAGATATGCACATTGGCCGAAAAAACCAACCCCTTCCCTTATTCCTGGAACGAATAGCCGGATCCGGCCCGGGTCACGATGCAGTCCGCATAGGCGCCGATCTTCTTGCGAAGCCGGGTGATATTGACGTCCACGGTACTCGCGGTCACGATGACGTCGTCCGGCCAGACGGCCGAAAGGAGCTCATCCCGGGAAAAGACTTTGCCGCGGTTTTCCAGGAACAGCCTCAGGATCTCGTATTCGGTCTTGGTAAGGGAGACGTCTTCTCCGTCCACGCTGACCTTCCTGGCATCGATGTCCATCTGGATGCCGCGGTAACGGATCCCGTTGCGGACGGCACCCAGACGGGCTTCCACGACATTGATGATATAGTCGCCGGTCTTTTCGCACTCGCTGAAGATGTCGACGAACACGGTGCCCTTGTCATAATCGTACTTGCGGGCGTCCAGATTCTCGATATTCTGCCGTTTGAGTTCGTTACGGCAGGCATTGATCCGGCGCTCCAGGTCTTCGGAGACGGCAATTCCGAAGTCTTCCTTATGCCCGGAAAGGACGGTGTTCATCCGCTTAAGCGCTTCTTCCACCAGCGTGAACATCCTCCGGATGCCCTCGTCCATTTCCGGCGTAAACGTGATTTTGGCCGCCCGTTTGCGACGCAGGATGCGGGCCAGGTTGAAACAGCTGTCGCCCACGGACTCGAGCTCGCCGATCTGGCGCAGCATCGCGCGGATCTTTTCCTTGGTGTCGTCGGACAAATGGGCTTCGCCGACGGCGCTCAAATATCGGCCGATTTCATTCTCCATCCGGTCGCTGCCCTCCTCACCCTTGCGGATGCGCTCGAAGAGCTTGCCGAAGGCCTGCTCGTCTTCCGTCGCATACATCTCTTTCACCTGCTCGAACATCCGCTGCGTATTCTCGCCGAAGACCGCGATTTCCTTCTGCGCCTGCAGGACGGAGATTTCCGGCGTGTTCATGATACCGACGCGGATGTACTGCAGACGGAATTCGTCCTCGTCTTCGGTCGGCCGGGGCTTGATGAGGAAGCACACGATCTTCTCGATCTGCGGGATGAACCAGATCAGGATGGCGGTGTTGATCACGTTGAAGCACGTGTGGAAGGTCGCCAGGGCGAAGGAAAGCTGCGTGGAACTCTGCTCCGGCGCCATCGGATCGAGCCGGACGATGCTGCAGACCATCCGTACGAACGGGAAGAAGAAAATGAGCACCCAGATGACGCCGAAAACATTGAACAGCAGGTGCGCCAGAGCCGTCCTGCGGGCCTGCGTATTGGCGCTCATAGCCGCCAGGTTGGCGGTTACGGTGGTGCCGATGTTCTCACCCATCACCAGGGCGATACCCTGATAGATGGTGATGGCGCCGGTGGAGCAAAGCACCATCGTGATGGCCATAAGGGCCGCGGAGCTCTGCACCATAGCCGTAAGGATGGTTCCTATCAGAAGGAACAGCAGGATGGTTCCGTAATTGGTATGGAAACTGGAGAAGAAGGCCACCACGGCGGGCTTACTGGCCAGATCCATCTCCGTACCCGTCTGCTTGAGCATACCCAAGGCAAACAGCAGGAAGGAAAGGCCGAAGAGGAAGTCTCCTATATAGCGATGGCGCCCGGTCTGGATAAGGATGATACCCACAAGGAAGGCGGGCCACACCAGCATGGTCACATTGAAGGAAAAGCCGGCCGACATAATCCAGGCGCTCATCGTGGTACCGATATTGGCACCCATAATGATGGAAATGGCCTGGGAGAGGGTAAGGAGGGCGGCATTCACAAAGGACACCGTCATTACCGTGGTGGCGGCCGATGACTGTACTGCAACGGTGACCAGGGCACCGGTCAGTACGCCGGAAAAACGGTTGGTGGTCATTGCTCCCAGCAGATGGCGGAGCTGCGGGCCGGCCATTTTCTGGAGGGCCTCACTCATCACCTTCATGCCATAGATCAGGAGGGCGATGGAGCCCAGAAGTTGCAGTATAACAAGCATAAGCGAAATTTTACCGATACAAAGATAGTGAAAATTTTTCTCCGCTCCTTTTGAGTTTGGCCGCATTTTTGTTTTATAGGCCAGCCAACGTGTATTTTAAAACCTTACAATTATGAGAAT
>JAEEGK010017142.1_pt1 | contig 15831 bp, 7 predicted proteins | sample 8958771 | NCBI WGS metagenome assembly JAEEGK01 (sample SAMN16246547, study PRJNA631951) | gut metagenome | biome: gut microbiome; feature: rumen; material: SC-attached | host: Bos | place: Iran: Karaj | collected 2018-10
CAGTAACTACAATACGACAGTACCGACCCGTACGACTGCTGGCACAACGACAGTGTATTATCAGATAAGTGGAAGTAACTTTACGACGAAGACAGGTAGTTACAGTTGTACGGTTAACCAGGCGACTGGAAGTACGACTATTAAAGATGGGAGTACGACAGTTACGAGTGGGAGTATATCGTACCCGAACACGAAGACGTTGAGTGTGACCTGTTCTGAGAGTGGGACGTTAGGTACAGTGACGAGTGGGACTACGTCAGTGGCTACGGTAAGTAAGAGTGGTAATAACTTTACGATTACACCTGTAAAGGCAGGTACCGCTGAGATAACAGTGAACTGTCCGGAAACGAGTAACTACAAGGCGTCTAGTGGGACGTACACAATAACAGTGGCCAAGGGGAGCTGTCCGATAAGTGTGAGTCCGATGAGTGGTAGTGGAACGTGTTCGGCAACGACAGCGACGTTTACGATCAGCAAGGGCGATCATAACGGGACGTTGAGTGCTGTTAGCAGTGCGACAGGGGTTGCTACGGTAGCATTAAGTGGAACAGGCAACACGACAGGTACTGTGACTCGTAAGAGTGCTGGTAGTGCGACGATAACGGTGACGGCAGCGGCGACTGATCAGTGTAATTCAGCGACGGCGACGTATACATTCACTGGTAGCAAAGTAGCAGGAAGTACGACGGTGAATGATGGTAGCGCGTCGGTAACGAACAGCACGAGCACGATAGTGAGCGGTACGTATGGTACGGACAAAACGTTAACAGCGACCTGTGCAGGAAGTGCTACGCCAACGGTAGCGAGTGGGACGACAGGCATAGCGACAGCGACTATCAGCAATGGGACGATAACATTGACACCTGTGAAAGCTGGTGACAGTGTGATAACAGTGACCTGCCCTGCGACAGATTGTTATAATGCATCTACGAGCACATTTACATATAGAGTAGCGAAGGCGAGTTGTACAGTAAGCTTTACGAATGGCACGTTGAGTGGAACGAGTGGCACGTTGACGTATAATGGATCGAATACGACAGGTACGTTTGGAGCTAGTAGTACAGGGAATGGGACATTGACTGTAGCGAGCAGCAATGAAAATGCGGCGACAGTAGCGTTGAGCAACGGGACAGTAACAGCGACGTGGGTAGGCGCCGGGAGTGGGGATGCGACAGCGAGCACGACGATAACAGTAACGAGTGGTCAGACGGATCAGTATAACAGCTGCAGCAAGACGTATACATTGACGACTGCGAAGGCAGCGAACACGTTAACGTTGAGTGCGGCGAGTGGTTCGGTCACTTACCCAACGGCGAGTACGACGTTTACAGTAAGCAAGAACACTAGTGGAGGAACTTTGAGTGTAAGTCCAACAAGTGGTGCATCCAATGTTGCAATAGCGAGTATCAGTGGTACTACGGTAACGATGACACCGCAAAAGAGTGGTAGCCAAACGATAACAGTATCGAGTGCAGCGACGGCATATTATAAGAGTGCGAGTAAGACATATACGTTAACAGTTAATGACAAGACCCTAACCATTAGTAGCAATGGAGGTACGGGTACATGTGCTGGTGGCAGTATCGTATGTGATTATGCGACAGATACGTGTACAGCACCAAGTTGGAATAGCACAACATGTGCAATCACGAATGGTAGTGGCACATCGTCAAAGCGTTTGACTGGCTGGAATACAGCAGCAAATGGCAGTGGCACATCAGTTGCGTTGGGTGGTAACGCCAAGACGGCTAGTGCAAATGCGTCAACACTGTATGCGGTGTGGGGTTCATGTTCATGCGGTACAGATACAAATGCGACGTGCGCGGTACAGAACACCAGCAACAATACCTGTCAGTATATCCATACATGTACGACGGGTTATTGGAACGCAAACAACACGAATACTGTTACGTCCAGCACGATGACATGTACAGCATGTGCGGCGGGTTATTTCTGCCCGGCCAATGCAAAGTCACAGACATTGTGTGCGGCGGGTGCGTATACGGACACCACGGGTCAGAGTACATGTACGGCGTGTCAAAACGGTACAACAAATACCGGTGTTGATGCAACGAGCCAGCAGAGTTGTGATACGGCCTGCTCTAATGCAAATGCTTCGTACGTAAATTCATGGAAGGCGGCGACATGGTCGAATAACAGCGTGACGAATGCATGTACAATTGATAAGTGTAAGAGTACATCGTATTTGAACAGCAATATATGTACGGCCTGTCCGAATGCGAACACTTATAAGCGTACGACATTCCCAGCCAATTATTACAACCCAACGATTACAAGTACATCTGTTCAATCAAGTGTCGGCAAAACCGCGATTACGCAATGTCAAGTTTTAACTTGGATGTCTGGTCCTCGTGGTAGTTTGTATGAATATGCAACATATAACACAACCACTGAAAAGTATGATACAACGAAATCATATAATTGGAATAGTGTGACAGCGGGTTATTATCTGACCGATAAGGCAAGTTCAGCATCAACCTGTACGGCAAATTATAGATATTATCATAGTAATTTGCCTTGCCCAGAGGGTTCGTATTGCCCAGGTGCAGCGGCGGTTAGTTGTTCATCAGCAAATCCGTTAAATTACACGGCAACATTGGGTCTGAATAACTGTGAAACCGATACTACATATTATGCCAGCAGTGCCGAAGGCGCAGATAAGATTGGTAAATGTTACTTGACAACGACGGCGACGAAATATGTTGCAAGTGCGGGTGAAGGCGAAGTTAGCTGTGCGGCAGGTGGTTACTGCCCAGGTGGAACGGTGGTGTATTATAACACCGATGGTGGCAGTGCAACCGGTGGACGTACGACATGTCCAGCAAACAGTTACTGCGTGGCGGGTGTTGCGGCGGCAACGTCATGCGCAACGACCAACGCGAAGTATACGAAATCTGCGGAGGGATCCGATGATGCAAATGATTGCTATCTGGTAACGACATCTACGAAGTATGTTAAGGCCGCGGGTGCAGGTGAAGTTACCTGTGAAGCGGGTGCGTATTGCGCCGGTGGCAGTACAATCTATGTCGGTGGTTCGGTATCAGGTCGTTCGACAACGGGTGGTATTGCGGTGTGCGCGGCGAATAAATATTCGAATGCGGGCGCAAGTTCATGTTCATCATGTGCAACCACAAATGGTTATGGTAACAGTGGCAGTGCGTATTCGGCACACGCCGGTGTGACAAGTTGTAAGGTTACCTGTTCTGGTGGTACATATGTCGCGACCAGTGGTGGTGCGTGCGGAAATGTTGGCGCAGGTTATTATGCACCGTCACACGTTGTATCACAAACGGTTGCCGATACGAATCGTGGAACATGTCCGACAGGCCTGACCACAATCGGTTATGGCACTGGTGCGGACGAATCGGGTGACTGTGGACGGATATTACATGTTGGTGAAAACCACCTGTATCTGCGCAGTGACAAGAAGACAACGCCATCATTGAATGTCAAGATTGGCGACACGGTGTTCTATGGCAACATGGCAACATCGAATAAGAATATGTCCAATGGCGTAAATAAGTCGTTAAAGATGAAATACGGCAACACGACATATTCAGTGCACGATGACAGTGCAAATTAACACACACAACAAACAGAAAGCGGCACAGTTTTGTGTCGCTTTTTTTATTTTAAATAAATGCGTCGTATCAATATAATATTTAACGATGTTCACCCATCTTTTTTGCTTCTTTGAGAGCAGTGCGTAATGATTCACGTGCAATTTCACAAATGCGGCCTGAAAAGGTTCTCATATTCATTGAATCTGCAAAATTCTTACTAAATACACTGGCGATATATTCCAATTGTGCCGGCGATATTATGAAAACATCGCTGGTTATATTTGCTGTCTGAAGTTGTTTAATTGATTCTTTCATTTTCAAAGCCCCCCATAGCCATTGTTTTTATGCAATTTTGATAAAAATCATCATTGCAACCTTGTTTATTATTTTTATTGTATTATATCATAAAGTATCTTGACCGCAAGGTACAAAATTTGCTATATATATACGGACAAACAAGGAAAAGTGAAAGATATGAATATTATTCAGAAAATATTGGGGTCGGCAAACGACCGTTTGGTTAGGTCTTATGATAAAACTGTTTCAATCATAAATGATCTGGAACCCAAGTATCATGCGATGTCTGACGAAGAATTGCGTGCACAGACAGATGTGTTACGTAATCGTCTAAAATCTGGTGAAAAAGAAAAACATATATTACCAGATGCCTTTGCAGTTGTGCGTGAAGCGTCTATTAGAACCATTGGTTTGCGACATTTTAACGTTCAAATGATTGGTGGTATGGTTCTTAATAATGGGCAAATCGCCGAAATGAAAACTGGTGAAGGTAAAACATTGGTTGCGACACTGGCATTGTATCTTAAGGCGCTGCATGGCAAAGGCGCACATTTGATTACGGTTAATGACTATTTGGCATCGCGTGACGCAAAATGGATGGGCCGGATTTATGAATTCTTGGGCTTGACCATTGGAATTATTCAACACGATATGGGCGATGCAGAACGTCGCGCCGCGTATGCGTGTGATATTACCTATGTTACCAATTCAGAATTGGGGTTTGATTATCTGCGTGACAATATGAAATTTTCTAAAGAACAACAGGTCTTGCGCCCACTGTTCTATGGTATCGTTGACGAAGTTGATAGTATTTTAATTGACGAAGCGCGCACCCCACTTATTATTTCGGGGCCGTCCGAAGATATTAGTGAATTATATGCACGTGTTGACGATGTGGTTAAACAATTAAGTCCAGATGATTATAAAAAAGACGAAAAAGATCGTCATGTCACGTTAACCGAGGTTGGTGTTGATTCTGTGACGCGTCTGCTTAGTGATGCGGGTTTATTGGTTGGTGATAATTTATATGCCCCAGAAAATGCTGCGTTAGTAATGCATATTCAGCAATCTTTATTGGCACATCATTTGTTCCAAAAGAATGTGAACTATGTTGTGCGTAATGGTGAGGTTTTAATTGTTGATGAATTTACTGGCCGTGTTATGACCGGTCGCAGATTTGGTCGTGGTTTGCACCAAGCGATAGAAGCCAAGGAACACGTGCGGGTTCAACCAGAAAATCAAACAGTATCAAGTATTTCATACCAAAATCTGTTCCGTTTGTACGAAACATTGGCTGGTATGACGGGAACCGCCATGACCGAAGCCGCCGAATTTGAAGAAATATATAAACTGCGTGTGGTTTCAATTCCGACAAATAGACCGGTAATACGCGTGGATCATCATGATGAGATTTATCTGAATAAAGAAGAAAAATATGGTGCTATTATCAATCAGATAGACGATTGTCTTAAACGAAAACAACCGGTTTTGGTCGGAACGGTTTCGATTGAAAAATCAGAAGAACTGGCCGAGATTGTTCGTGAACGTCTGCATATAAATCCGGCGGTATTAAATGCAAAACACCATGAATCCGAAGCAAAAATTGTTGCCCAGGCCGGTGCACCAGGTGCGGTAACCATTGCGACAAATATGGCGGGGCGTGGGACAGATATTAAACTGGGTGGAAATGCCGAAGAATTGATTGCGGCATTGGATAAAGATGCGCCAGATTTTGAAGAAAAAAAGAAAGAAATTTATGATACCATAGAACAAAACAAAAAGATTGTTTTGGATGCGGGCGGTTTGTATGTCATTGGAACCGAACGTCATGAATCGCGTCGTATAGATAATCAGTTGCGCGGTCGTTCGGGACGTCAAGGCGACCCAGGTGATTCCAAGTTCTTTTTGGCATTAGACGATGATTTGATGCGTATATTTGGTGCATCGCGGTTAAAAGGTATGTTAACAACACTTGGAATTAAACCAGGTGAAGCAATTACACACCCATGGATAACCAAAGCATTAGAAAAAGCACAGAAACGCGTTGAAGCCCGCTATTTTGAAGCGCGTAAAGAATTGTTAAAATATGACGATGTTATGAACGAACAGCGTGGTGTGGTATATAAACAACGCGATGATTTAATGACAAGTACTGACCTTGCGCCATTGGCCAAAGAAATGATAGGCGATGTTGTTGAAATTATCTGTGAAAATAATATTCCAGAACGCGCACAGCCAGCCGATTGGAATATTAAAGGTTTACACGATGCAATGGTTCGTATCTTTGCGTTGGATATTACCGATATAGAAAACTGGAAAACAGATGAAACGATAACCGAACGCAAGGCATACGAAGTGCTGTATGAATTGGCATTGCAACGCTATCAGGCGCAGGCAGATAAATACGGACCGGAAATGATGCAAACGGCATCACGTCAGATGATGCTTGGGGCATTGGATTCTGTGTGGAAACAGCATCTGCAACAGATGGATTATCTGCAGACGGGCATTGGGTTGCGTGGATATGCACAAAAGAATCCTTTATATGAATACAAGCGCGAAGCGTTGGGGTTATTTAAAAACACAATAAATAACTTTAAGATAACATCTGTTGCATATATTTCACGTATGGAATTGACGCGTGCAGATGTTGACGCAACAGAACAGAAACGTGCGGAACATGACCAAAATCTGAATATGGCGGGCGAAGCACGCAGAAATGCGCCCTGCCCGTGCGGTTCAGGTTTAAAGTACAAGCATTGTTGCGGAAAACTTAAATAATAAACTGATAGATTCCCAAGAAATTGGGAATCTTTTTTTTAATAAAAAATCTGAATTTTTTCAAATTATCTGCTTTACACAGATTTAATATTTTTGCTAGTGTTCTATACATGGACGGACAATTTATTCATCTTCATACGCATAGCCGACTTTCCATAGGGGCAAGTACCTTAAAGGTCAAGAAAATACCAGAATTATGCAAAGAATATGGCATGTTTGCCTGTGCAATTACCGATACGAATATGATGTCGGGATGTGCGGAATTTTCTGATGTGATGCCAAACGCCAAGGTTCAACCAATTATTGGGGTTGAAATTACATTAAATCAACATACGGCAGATCCAAAAATACTGCGCCAAAATTCGTTATCTAAAATTGTTCTGTTGGCGCAGAATCACGAAGGTTATCTGAACTTATGTGAACTTAGTCGGATAATGTACATGCGTGATGAAAATCATCATTTGGGACCATATATAACATTTGAAGAATTACAGGCGCGTTCGCAGGGAATAATTTGCTTGTCTGGTGCGCATGCGGGGCCAATGGGGATGGCGGTGCTAAATGGTCAAGATGGACTTGCACGTGAATATGCCGAAAAATTAAGCAATATTTTCCCAGAACGTTTTTATATTGAAATCCAACGGCATGGATTGGATGCAGAAATCAAAACAGAACCAGTATTTTTAGATGTCGCGAAACAATTGAATTTGCCGATTGTTGCGACAAATGATGTGTGTTTTGCCAAGGCATCTGATTACGAGGCTGCCGATGCATTAAGTTGTGTGTTGGGGCAAACCAAGGTCATAGATCCAGAACGTCCACGTAAATCATCAGAACAATATTTTAAATCGTCCGCCGAAATGTGCGAATTGTTTTCGGATTTACCAGAAGCAATTGAGAACACAGTGTTAATTGCGAAACGTTGTGCATTTTATGTTAATGTAAAAGAAAAACCGTTGTTGCCACGATTTGGTGATAACTTTGATGCAGAATGCCAGATGTTGCGTGATAATACAATGGCTGGGCTTACCGCCAGATTAGATCAATGTAATATTACCGATAGACAGCCCTATTTTGACCAAGCAAATTACGAATTGGATGTAATTATTGGAATGGGATTTCCGGGGTATTTCTTGATAGTTGCAGATTACATTGATTGGTGTCGTCGGCATGATATTTTAACAGGCCCTGGTCGTGGTTCTGGCGCAGGTTCTATTGTGGCATGGGCGCTGGGGATAACACATGTTAATCCGTTGCAGTATGGGCTATTATTTGAACGTTTCTTGAATCCAGACCGTATTTCTATGCCTGATTTTGATGTGGACTTTGAACCAAATGGTATAGAACAGGTATTGGCATATATTTGCGATAAGTACGGACATGATTCTGTATGCCGTATTATTACATTTGGCAGTTTGCAGGCCCGTGGCGCAATTCGTGATGTTGGACGGGTTTATGGTATTCCGTATTCTAAATCAGATCGGTTGTCAAAAATGATACCACCAGATGCGAAGATATTAAAAGATGCCATTGATAAATCGCAAGAAATTCAAAATGTGTTAAATACAGATTCTGATATGAACAAGGTCGTTTCTATTGCCGAAGAATTAGAAGGTGCATTTAGAAACCTTGGGCAACATGCGTGCGGTGTTGTTATTGGGGACCGTCCAACAACCAAAATTGCACCGGTATATCGCGACCCTGCGAACCCGTTGCCATCGTGTCAATTTGATGGGCATTACTTGGAATCCGCGGGTTTGATTAAGTTTGACTTTTTGGGATTGGAAACACTGGTTGTATTAAAGTATGCAACAAAGTTAATTCAAAAGACGCAACAGGTAAATATTAATCTTGATGAAATACCAACAGATGACGCAAAAACATTGGAACTGTGGCAATCAGGTATGACCGAAGGTATATTCCAATTTGATGCCCCGTTTGTTCAGCAGACATTGCGTAAAATGCACCCAACAAGTTTCTTGGAAATATCGGCATTGAACGCATTAAACCGCCCAGGTCCAATTGCGTTTATCCCGCAATTTATTGCGCGTATGCATGGTGAAGAAAAAATTGAATATGTTCACCCCAAGGCAGAACCAATTTTAAAGGAAACATACGGCATTATTGTTTATCAAGAACAGGTTATGCAATTAACACGCGCATTGGCGGGATTCACGCGTGGTGAATCAGATACTGTGCGTAAAGCGATGGGTAAAAAGAAATTAGACCTGCTGGCCAAATTAGAGGTTAAATTCCTTGAGGGGTGTAAAAAAGAAGGAACATTGGACGAAGCAACCGCAAAAGATTTGTGGGAAAAGTTTAAAGAGTTTGCAAAATACGCATTTAATAAATCACACGCGATTGCGTATTCTGTCGTGGCGAACCAATGTGCGTATCTTAAGGCACATTTCCCAGCGGAATTTTTGGCAGCATCTATGTCCAGTAATATGAACGATACGGATCAGTTGGCGTTATTTGTGGATGACGCAAAATCTAATTTTGGTATTCAAATTGTGCCACCAGATATTAATCAAAGTGAATCTTTGTTCACGGTTAAAAATGGCAAGATTATATATGCATTGGCGGCGATTAAGGGGGTTGGTGTTACCGCCACAGACGCGTTTATCGCAGAACGTGGCAAGGGCGAATTTAAAAATCTGACCGATTTTGCAAAACGGTGTGCACCATTTATGAATAAACGAATTTTGGAAGCATTCGCACGCGTTGGGGTTTTAGATTCATTGAATCCGAATCGCGCAGAAATATATATGAACGCAGATATGATTTTGTCTTATGCGTCTAAATCACGCGAAGGCGCGAATACATTGTCGTTGTTTGCAAATACGGTTGAAGATGATGTTAGCGAAGATCGTTTGTCCAAAAACCTGGTTAAAACAACGCCGTGGACATTTGGTCAGAAACTTGAAAATGAACTTGCGGCACTTGGGTTTTACATATCGGCACATCCATTAGATCAATATAAGCACTTAATACAACGTGAAAATTTAACAACCAGTGCGACACTTGCGTCGGTCGCGGATCGTGCAAGTGTGCGTATTGCTGCAAACATAAACTCATTTTCACATCGTCGGACCAAGGCGGGTAAAGATATGCTGACCATCAGTGCATCAGATAGTTTTGGAAATATTGATGCGGTTGTGTTTGGCGATGCGGTACCTGATTTGGCCGCGGTATTGGCCACAGAAAATGTTGTTGTGTTGTCTGGGCGCGCATCAAATCGTGACGACAGGGTTTCTGTATTTGTAGATTCTATTATTCCGTTGACGCAATGGGTTGCGCGTATTGCCAAGAAACTTGTTCTAGAAATTCGTAGCAAATCTGTGTTGGCAGATATCAAGAAAGCGTTAAGTACCCTGCCCGCTGGGAAAACCAAAGTTGTTCTGAATCTTTATTCTGGTGACAAAAAGACAACACTTGAATTAAAAGGCGGCGTTGAACTTGGAAAAACAACAATTAGCGACTTTGCTGGATTGGGAATAAAGGTGAATATAGAATAATGAAACATATACCTGTGCTTTTAAATGCTGTTTTGGATGCAATTGGTGATATAAATGGTGCCAATGTTTTGGATGCAACATTTGGTGCAGGTGGTTATACGCGCGCCTTTTTAAACTTGGGGGCAAATGTAACGGCATTTGACCGTGATCCAAATGTTATGGATGATGCCCGCGCAATTAAAGAAGAGTTTGGCGAACAATTCAATTTTATTCCATCGCCTTTTTCGCACATGTCGGAATTAACAGACAAATTTGATGCGATTGTGTTTGATTTGGGTATTTCATCTATGCAGATAGACAATCCAGCACGTGGGTTTTCATTTCGTGCGGATGCACCATTGGATATGCGTATGTCGGCAAATGGACCAACGGTGTATGATATGTTTGAACAATGGACGGTGGCAGACATTACAAAAATATTGCGTGATTTCGGCGATATAAAGCCCGCATCAGCAATTGCCAAAGCGATAAAAGAAAAAATGCCACGAACGACAATGGAATTAAAAGATTTAATCCATAATCCGCGTGATGTTGCCCCAACCTTTCAGGCATTTCGTATAGCCGTCAATGATGAAATGGGCGAACTGCAACGTGCATTGGACGCAGTACCAGAATTATTACTGCCGAATGGACGGTGTATTTGTGTAACATTTCATTCATTGGAAGATAGAATTGTAAAGAATACTTTTCGTGAATGGACAAGTGCGGGTGGCGATCCACGTATGCCGGTAATACAAAATGCACCATTTAATTTATTAAAAGCAAAGGTGCCAACAGAACAAGAAATTATGCATAATTCGCGTGCGCGCAGTGCACATATGCGTGGGGTTGTAAAATCATGTTGACCCAGCAAGCAAGATTTTTGTAAACTGAATTTGAAACAAAAGGAAGAAAGGAAAAGAAAATGAAAAATAAATTGTTTTTACTAACTTTTTTAGTTGCCATGCTAATTGTAGGTACGGCCGATGCAGTATGTCCAGTATGTACAATTGCCATTGGTGCGGGACTGGAAGGTATGCGTATGATGGGCGTCAAAGATGTAATCAGCGGTATTTGGGCCGGCGGTTTAACATTTTCGCTTATTGGATGGACCGCAAACTATATGCGTGCGCATAATGTTAAGGGTAAATTTTGGTATATTTTAAACCCGTTGGTTTATCTTGCGTTATTGGCAGGTGTGTATTTTGTTCCACGTGGTCATCCCATTGTTGAATGGTGGAAAAACTGTATGTGGGGTATTGATCAATTCCTGTTAGGCGCGATTGTCGGCGCAGTAGTATTTGTGTTGATGGAATTGTGGTATTCACGGATAAAACGTAATCATGGTGGGCATGCCCTATTCCCGTTTCAAAAGGTTGTTATGCCTGTAATTGGGTTGCTGGTGGCAACGGGGGTATTTTGGTTGATAATTAGTTATCTGCCAAAATTTGGCATAGTCCTGTGTTAGTTTTTATGATTTAAAGGAAAGGAAGGAACAATGAAAAAAAATAGCAAAAAAATGACATTGGAAGAAATGGTCAAAAAGATTGACGATTCCAAGAAGGTTAATCCATTGGATTTGTCATCAGATCAAGATTTGTCTATTGCATTGATGAATCTGGTATCGCTGGAAGAACATTTTTTCTTTAGCGGCGCAAAAACAAAAAAGCCAGGTTTTTATGATTTGATAAATGTGGTTCGTGAAATGCGCAAAGAATTGATGGAACGAATCGTTACAAAAAATGGTGCCGAAGGTGGTGAGGTTTGGTGCATATCTAAACATCTGTTGGCGGCATCTATGCGTTTATACGAAGTCGGAACCAAGGCTATGGGTGCCGGCAAAAAACAAGATGCATATAAAATGTTTGAAAAGGCATACGAATTGTATTCTTTGTTCTGGGGACTGAATATGAATATGATTGATTTGGCGGGTGTAAAACAGATGGAACCAAAGTTTTATGAATCTGTAATGGTTGAAACACCTGAAAAATCCAAAAACGTCAAAGAACAAATGACAGAATCAAAGTCAACCGTGCGCAAGTTGGGCGACTGGGTTAAACGTGCCGTCAATTGTTGCATAGAATAAAACCATAGGAAATTCACTATTGACTCAAATCGCGAAAAAATATTATAATCGTATCAGAGGGGAGAAATTTTGAACACACAAGGAAGACTTTTTTCTTGTATTATCTGTTTATTAGCGGCATTTGGTTTTTCATACGATTCCTATGCGGTGGCACCTATCAACCCACGTGCCGCCGAATCGGTGACAACCAGTCCGCGTTCTTCCAATGGCGAAAATGTTTCGCGTCGTGCAATATCAACGACGCGTGTTCGTTCGGTTATACCCGCGCGTACAACGGGCGCAGCGCGTGGCGCGTTGACAAGTTCTGCGGCACGTACCCCGGTTTCAAGTACCCGAACACGTGTCCGGGTTGGTGTAATGCCAGTAACAGAATCACGTGTGGCACGCAGTGCGCGACCAAGTGCACGTACCGGGAAAAATACAGTGCTTAGTACCAGTAATATTTCGCGCAGCGCAAAGATTCGCGCAACAGCATTGTTTAATGATGTCAGCAAAATCGGTTCTGGTTATGCCGGTTGTCGTGATTCATATGCAACATGTATGGATCAAATTTGTGGTCAGGCGAATGAAACCTATCGCCGTTGTTTCTGCAGCAGTCGTTTCGCGCAATTCCGTGATACAGAAGCGGCCTTGGACGAAGCAATGATAATGTTACAACAGTTTGAAGACAATAATTTAAATGCCGTAGACAAGACCGCCGCCGAAGTTAACGCAATGTATTCGGCCACCGTTGGTGAAGAAGCAATTAAAAAGGATACCAGTGCATCCGCAAAGAAGTTGGCAGAAATAAATGATTTGTTGTCGGGCAAAAAATCTGCAAGCTCAACAAAATCTTCTACATCATTGGGAATCTTGGACTTAGATTTTTCAACCGACATGGATGATGTTTGGTCAAACACTGCGGATTCTATATTCTCGTCATCAAACCAAGATTTATCCACACTGGAAGGTCAAGAATTGTTCAATTCTGCCGAAAAACAGTGTTCACGTTTATCACAGGGTGCATGTGAAAACGATGCGGTATTTTCCATGTCAAAAAGTTCTTATAATATTTTGATATCACAAGATTGTAATGCGTATGAAAAGAGTGTTAATAAAAAACGTGAAACCGTTGCCCAGGCGGTACGCGAAGCAGAAAAGTACCTGCGCGAGGCACGTTTAGAAGAATATCGTTCGCATAATTCTGCAGATGTAAACGAATGCGTCGCCAAGGTTCGTGCCGCAATATTAGCCGATACCGCGTGTGGCGAAAGTTATAAACGCTGTCTTGATCCAACAGGTGCATATATTAATGGTTCTACGGGTGAACCGATTTACAGCCCTCGCCTGTCCGATTTGGAAAAGACCATCAATTTAGGTGGTATAGAAGTCAATGGTCAAGATATTATTTCACAAAATCCAACATTTGATAAATTCTTGGAAAATTATCGTAAATATGTGACACGCGAATTGGACACATGTCGCGATATTTCAGATTTCGTTTGGACAGAATTCAAGCGCAACGCCATCATAGAAATTGCCCAGGCACAAACAGATAAAGTTGAAGAAGTAAAATCATCATGTGTTACGGTGATGTCAGAATGTTATAATACACAATCACAGGCATTGGTTAATTTTGACAAGAATACTGCGACTGCGGCGGGGGCGCTTGGGCGGTATGCGGCGCGTGATATGTGTCGTGAAAAGGTTATTTCTTGTGCGGCATTATTCGGTGGCAGTCAATGCAGCTTTGATGCACGTGGACATTTAACAAGCAAAGCTGATTGTGGTTTGCAATCGTTACTTGATTATGTGTCGGCGGTTGACGATTTAAATGTGGCGCAAAAATGTAACGAAGCATTGGATGAATATGTTGAACGGCTTTGCACACCAGATGACGATAGATATGAATATCCATATAACTGCAAGGGGTTATCACCAGTGCTCGTAGAAAATGACAGAAATAGTTTGCCGTGGATTATTCAGCAATATGCGTTACAAAACTGTTGGGATGCGGGCGATACTAATACAGAAAAGAAATTTGAGAATTTACCGATGCAGGTTTTGGAACGCGTAGATACGATACTTGCAGATATCAGATATGCGATGCGTAATACGTTGGGTGAAATCTGCGAAGATTTGGATGGTTATTGGTATGCATCAAATAACGAAGGCGTAAAACCAGAGGTTTCAAGTGCAGAAGAATTGCATCCACTTGCGCAGTTTTATAACAAGGTATCTGGGCATGGCATAAATGATCCTGTATTGGAACAGTGGGGTGTTTGTTATGAAAGTACACGCATGTTGCAGTGTCTTGCGTATAACGAAAACGCTGATAATCAAACGACAGAATACACAACGTGGGATTCTGGGCAGCAAATTTGTTCATTTGCACCTGCTTGGTATGAAAGTATGTGCGGACGAATCGGAGGATTTTATGACGGGGGAACCTGTTATATAACAGAATAAACAAAAAAACAAAAAAAAGGACGAACCATGTTACACAAAAACACATTTTTTGGAATCATTGCGGCAATAGTGTACGCACAAAGTGCACTTGGTGTTGCAAGCATGCAAACCACGTCTGATACTACTCAGGGTGGAACGGCTGGTACATTGTCACGCGCAGGCAGTTTGCGAACATCTGCCACGCGGTCAGTGTCTAATACATCAAAGGCATCAACATCCGGTGCGAATGAAACAAGTTCTACGCGTTTGGCATCAGCCGTTGGTGGTGTTTCAGCAATTGGCGTGAAATCCAATAAGTTAACAAGATCTACCGCGGCGACGGGTGCGGCATTAACAGAATTGGAAAGGAAAATAGATGATTTGTATGTAGACATCTATGATCGTAGAACCGTTGACGCAAAATTGGCTGATAAAGTTGATCGTGGTTCGGATTTTAATGAACAATTTGATACGCGGTTTGGGACCAAGTCCGTACCAACAGAAAGCATGGTTACAAATTTGGATACACGTTTGACAACCGCCGAAGATAAAATTACCACTATTGAAAGCAATCCAGGGACCGATGAAAATACCGTTAAAAGTTTGATAGATTCAGCGGTTTTGGAAAAAGGATTGGCGACGGAAGGTTTTGTTTCAAGTACGGTTGCAACCGCAAAGACCAGTGCGGTAGATGATGCAAAGGGATATGCAGATAGCAAGTTCGCATTAAAATCCGCATTGGACAGCAAAGCCGAAAAATCTGAATTGAACGCGTATGCATCCAAAGAAGACAATGCATTAACATTGACGACCGCCAAGGCCTATACTGATACAAAGTTCACTAATATTGAAATTCCAGATGTGACCGACTTAACAGGTCGTGTTAACACCGCAGAAGGTAAAATCACAGCTTTGCAAACAGGACTTGCATCAAAAGCAGATGCCGAAGATGTTTATACAAAAGCAGAAGTAAACACCAAAATTGCCGGAATATCGTCAGGTGTTGGCGAAGAACAAGTTCAACAAATGATTAGCACAGCGGTTAACGACACAATTGGCAATAATTATTATGACAAAGATCATACTTACAGTCAGTCGGAAATCAATAGCGCAATAACCAGTGCAATCAGCAGCGCAACAAATAGTGCCAACAGCTATA
>JAEEGK010017143.1_pt1 | contig 15831 bp, 13 predicted proteins | sample 8958771 | NCBI WGS metagenome assembly JAEEGK01 (sample SAMN16246547, study PRJNA631951) | gut metagenome | biome: gut microbiome; feature: rumen; material: SC-attached | host: Bos | place: Iran: Karaj | collected 2018-10
CATTGGCGGAACTGCCGACCATGTGCATCTGCTTGTTGGGATGCACCCATCAGAGGGTGTTGCAACATTGGTCAAGGAGTTAAAAGGTCAAAGCACACGTTGGGTGAACAACAACCACATGCATGGCAACTTCTCATGGCAAGCTGGATACGGCGCATTCTCCTATAGTCGCTCCCAGTTGCCAGCAGTCAAGGCATACATTTTGAATCAACGCAAACACCATCGCCAGGTGTCGTTTCAGGAAGAACTGGCCGATATCTTATGCAAGTTCGGCGTTGATTACAATCCAGATTACCTAATGAATGGATTTGTCCAGCCAGATAAGAAGTTGCGTACCTAAAGGCACGCCTTTCTACTTGCGGCTTTTTACCAGCTAATGAATTAGCTGGCTACCTCTGTTTGATGCCACAGGCATCCCCAATGAAAGCTTTCAATCGCCGATTATATGCGTTTGCGTGTTTCTTCAAAAGTTGATATTAACACGAATTGCCACGAATGTAACATGAATTTAACCTAAATCGGCCATTAGGATTTCTCTCTGCCATTCAGCACATAGAAATCCTAATGATCGATTTGGGTTTATTGGTTCTTTATTTGGGTTTAAGGCGTGCTTAGAGCTGCGTCAGCTGGAAGTTGCGCCAGAGGACTTTGATGTCGTTGCCGTCGTGGATTTGCAGCATGATGCGACCGGGCGTGTTGCCGATGAGTTCATCTTCAAGGTCAGCCATAGGAACATCGTTGAGCCAGGTCTGGATGTGATTTCCTTCAACACGAAGGCGCAGCGTGTTCCATTCGCCTTCCTTCAGGACTTCCTCCTTCTCGTCCGGAATCTGCTGAAGCCAGCCGCGTCCATACGACTCATAGATGCCGCCTGTGTCGTTGCCTTTGGGCGCCACTTCGCATTGCCAACCATGAACGGTGTTGAAGCCCTCGATGAAGGAATGGAAAAAGAGGCCGCTGTTGCCGTTGCTCTCCTGCTTGAACTCGAGGGTAAGATCGAAGTCCTTATAGTATTTGCGTGTACAAAGGTAGCCGTACTCCTTCTTGTCGCCATTCTCTGTTACGAGGTTGCCGTCAGCATCCACGCTCCACTTGCCATCGCCGAAGGGCTCCCAGCCTGTGAGGTCCTTGCCATTGAAAAGACTCTCCTTCTTACCGGCCTTATGACGAAGGGGGCGGATCTTAACATTTTTGAAGGAGGCAGGGTCGCCATGATCCTGCAGGCAGATAACGCCCTCTGAAGCAAGGCCATACTCGGGTGCATGGGACCACTTGCCGCTACCCTTGCGTTGGAACCAGTCGTCGGTCCACGCCTCAAACTCCAGAATCTTCTTACCATTGAGCCAATGCTCTACGTGGCCGTTGTCGAAAACAATCTTGGAACTGTTCCATTGCCCAACAGGATTGACATTCATCTTGCTGTAGTCGGGCAGGTGCATGGCATAGTCAACACCCAACTTCTGCCACTCCTCAAGCTTGGCAGGGGCATTCACTTCCTCCCACCCCTTATTGTCAATAAGCTGATACTCGGGGCCTGTGACATAGGGGACGGCGAAGGCGGGGTTCTCGACCACGTGATAGATCATGCCGCTGTTGCCGCCGCGGGTCAGCTTCCAGTCCCAGCAGAGCTCGAAGTCGGTATATTTACGCTTGGTAACGATATAGCCTGAATCGTCGGCACCTGAGCCGCTGGCCTGGATACAGCCATTCACGACTCCCCATCCGTTAGAGAGGACGGTTCCGTTGAAGTTACGCCACTGGGAGAGGTCCTTACCATTGAAGAGCAGTTCCCATCCCTGCTTAATCTCCTTCTTTGTCAGCACATTATCCTCGGCCTGACAATAAGAGGGGGCTGCACACATTGCCGCTAAGAGCAGCATCAGATTTGTTTTTTTCATTGTGTTATATTTTAATGTTAAAAAAGTCCGTTTTTAGGAGCAAAGGGCAAGAAGCAAGGGGAAGGAGATTTCTCTAACCGCTAACCACTAACCGCTAACCGCAATACATGTTTCGGCCACAAATTTACAATTTATTTCAGATTAACGGCCGACGGAGAAGAAAATTTCTTTGATTTTACGTCCTGCATTAGTACAAAATCCATATATTTGCAGCGATGGATGTTATTAACCAAGGAATGAAGAGAATTACTTTACTGCTATTACTGACGATAATGCAACTGGGCATCCGCGCCCAGGGATGGCCTGCCGACTACGGAGGCGTTATGCTGCAGGGGTTCTACTGGGACTCGTACTCGCAGACGTCATGGGCGAAGCTGCAGGCCGAGGCAGAGGAGATTGCACCTTACTTTCAACTGGTATGGGTACCACAGAGCGGATGGTGCAATACAGACTACAACATGATGGGCTACACACCTGTCTATTACTTCAACCAGAAGAGCTCCTTCGGCACAGAAACGCAGCTGCGCAGCATGATAGCCGCCTTCCGCCAGAGGGGAACGGGCGTAATAGCCGATGTGGTGATTAACCACCGTAATAATCTGGGGCAAGGCGGGTCGTGGGCGGATTATCCAGCAGAGACCTACAACGGTCGTACCTATCAGATGAAGGCCTCTGACATCTGTCGTAACGACGACGGAGGGGCCACGCAGAACTGGGCCAACGGCAACGGTGTATCCCTATCGCAAAATGATGATACAGGAGAGGACTGGCCTGGCTGCCGAGACCTGGACCACAAGAGTACCAACGTGCAGGAGTGCATCAAGGCCTACCTGAAGTTCCTATTGGAGGACATAGGATACACGGGCTTCCGCTATGATATGGTGAAGGGCTTCTACGCCTACTTTATTGCCGACTACAACACCTACGCGCAGCCTGCCTTTAGCGTAGGAGAATACTGGGACAGCAGCAGCAAAATCAAGGAGTGGGTAAGCAACAGCAAGGGCTATGTGGCAGACAAGCCTACGAGTGCCGCCTTCGACTTCCAGTTCCGCTACCGCGTGCGTGATGCAATTAACAACCGCGACTGGCGCTGGCTGGGGTACGACGAGAAACCCCTCATAGCCGACAACTACTACAAGCAGTATGCCGTGACCTTTGTGGAAAACCACGACACGGAGAAGCGCACCAACGGCGATGAGCAAGACCCCATCCGCACAGACACGCTGGCTGCCAACGCCTATCTGCTGGCTATGCCGGGCACGCCCTGCATCTTCTACAGGCACTGGCGCGACTGCAAGTACGCCCTAAAGCAGATGATTCTGGCACGCCGTCTGGCAGGCATCACCAACACCAGCACCACCCAGCAGAAATACAGCGCTCAGAACTACTACGCCACAGCCACCACAGGCAAGGACGCTACCCTACTCTGCGTAGTGGGCAACTCGCCTCAGTCGTATAGCGTGAACAAGACGCAATACACAGAAATCCTCTCGGGCAAGGGATTCCGCTACTGCCTGAGCCGCAGTGCGAACACGGTCTGGATGGATATTCCCAATGGCACCTACGAGGCTCCGCTAAAGGTGAAGCTGACAGCCGTCAGCAACCTATCGGGCGCCAGTATTGTCTACACACTGGACGGCACAGAACCCACAGCAGAGAGCCCGCAGATAGAGAGCGGCACAACACTGAACATAGAAGCAACGTGCATCCTAAAGGCGGGTATCCTATCAGGTGGCAAGGTGTATGGTATTCAGCAAAGGGAATACCAGATTTTCAAGCCGCACGACATCACCCTGTATGTCCGCTCGGACATCACCTGGACGGGCATGAACTTCTATGCGTGGGACAATCAGGACAAGCAGCTGAGCGGCAACTGGCCTGGCAAGCGTGTCACGACCAACAAGAGCATCAACGGCAAGCGATGGTATTATCAGACCTACCGCCTGACTTCGCCCAGTCAATACATCAATCTGGTGGTGAGCAACTCCTCGGGCAAGCAAACCGTCGATATCACAGGCCTCAGAGCTGACAGCTACCTCTGCATAACCGGCACTCAGGACAATGGCAAATACGTGGTTGATGAGGTTACGGAGGAGACGGAAACCGCCATTGGGGCAATTCAAAATTCAAGATTCAAAATTCAAAATGGAGGGGAGGTTTACGACCTGTGTGGCAGAAAAATGGTCAATGGTCAATCTTCAACGGTCAACGCCGAAGGGGTCGCGAGCGGAACGCGAGAAAGAAGTGGCAATTCTCAATTCTCAATTTTCAATTTTCAATTAAAGAAGGGTCTCTACATTTTTAACGGAAAGAAGGTGGTATTCTAACAATCTTCAGCGGTTGTTGGATTAGGGATTAGAGATTAGCGGTTAACGAAAATAATGGTCAATGGTCAATGAACAGAGCACTAAACTCTCAACTATCAACTTTAAAAACTGACTCCAAACTTTCCCTCACCAAGAGGGAAAATAATATGTTTTACAGCATGTTTGCTGTTTTTTCATCCTCATATACAGGCAAATCTTAGAAAAGATTCTTTATATTTGCACCCAAACCTATCTACCAACAACCATGAAAAGAAACTGGATACTTTGGGCTATTTTTATACTTGCAGGGACTATACAGGCACAAGTTGGAACCGTTTTTGAGAAAGAAGGGCTTATTTTTGAGATTAAAAGCATCATTCCATATCATGTAGAAGTAAAGGAAAATGCTTATCCTAATGCAGAACACGTTAATATTCCCTATAACGTATCACACGGATTATTTAACTATATGGTTGAGTCTGTGGGACCACGTTCCTTTGAATTTGACGACTTGAAAAGTGTTCAAGTAACCCATTCCGTAAACTGGCTCAAAGAAGCTTGCTTTAGAAAGACAAAACTACAACGTTTTGACTGCCCTGACGAACTGTACGACATCTTCGACTTAGCCTTTGACAGCTGTTTTGAACTGGACAGCGTATTCACCAATCGCATGCTAAAAAGAGTACACGATTATGCCTTCAATGACTGTCATAAGCTACGATTCATAGAATTCCCTGCCACACTGGAATACATTGGCTCCTATGCTTTCAAAGAATGCGGTTTCGAACGTCTGACCCTTCCTAATGTACCATTCGCTATGTATGAAGGGGCTTTCTCTAATTGCGAGAAGCTCCTCTCACTGGACCTGGGAACTGGTATTATGGATATTCCCTCACGAGCTTTCGAAAATGCGCCTTTGCCTGAAATTATCATACCGGATCAGGTGAAAACCATTGGATATGCTGCATTCAAACGTACAACATCCCAACACCCACGCTGGCTGATATGTATCGGGAGCAATGTCACCGACATTGCCATGTATGCTTTCATGACAGTTTACGGACAAGTCACAAAACATATTATCTGTAAGGCAATAACACCCCCGAAGTGTGATGCCCTGGCTTTTGAGGAAACGACTTACAAGTACGGAACTCTATACGTTCCCAAGGAAAGTATTGAAGCATACCAAGAAGCCGCAACATGGAAGATGTTCAAGAACATAGAAGAATATGACTCAACGTTAATTGACCGCATTCCGAAAGTAGAAACCGACATCATGCGACCTCTGGAAATCTATAATCTGTCAGGTCAACGTACCACACGACCAATGCGCGGCATCAATATTTTAGACAACAAGAAGGTTCTAATGAAATAACCTTTATCATTATCATTAAGTACTAACCCTAAAACCTACCAACATGAAAAAGTATTTTTTGTTTAGTATTATGCTAATGGCTGCAATGTGTTTTGTTTCTTGCGGCGACAGTCCAGACTCCCTGAGCCCCTCTACGGCAAAGAAGCTCATCAAGAAGGAACTGAAACGCATAAACCAGTTAGACTCTTACAGCAAAGTGCAGATTGGTTACTTCGAGTGTAACGACAACGACATCCGCTACAAGTATCGCCAGCTGGCAGCCAACGAGATCATCACCTATCAGGTAAAGAAGGTCATGAAGCAGGAGCGCGTGAAGAAGACCCGCATTAAGAAAGGGTACTGGGGCAACTACAAAGAGAACTACTGGACCAACGAGTTTGTACCCGTTTACTTTGTTACCACATCCCTGACCGAGAAGGGCAAGAAACTGGTATATGAGGAGAAGGAAATTGAACCGTCTGAAGACGAGAAGGAACTGCGTCTGGACTTCGAGGTTGACAAGAGTAAATTCCCTGAGGCTTCCGTAAAGGAGCAGGAGTTCCCAGATGAGACCGCTTCACAAACAGAGAATGCCGAGAAGGAGGAAGCTGATGAACCTGAGGAATATGACGAGCCGGAGGATTATGGCGAGCTGGAGGGAGACTATGAGTATGTTAAAGACGCCCCCGAATACGACAAGGAGAAAGCGAATGAAAAGTATGAAGAAGTAAGCCTGCTGGCCAATTCCTGGGGTGTTGAGAAGGCTAGGAATGTCCTGAAGACAGGTGATTTCACCGCCACAGCGGAGATCCTATTCGAGGTGGAGAAGGCCACTCCCGTAGGCAGAATCCTGGATGGCCGCTACAATGGACAGCGTGTTCTGATGAAAGGACAAAGATTTGTTTTCTATCAGGACAAAGGATGGACCTTTGAGAAGGAAGAATAATACACAATTAAGGCGGAACCAATGGCTCCGCCTTAAATCTTTCTCACAACTTTACCTTTATCTTGCTCTGTGCCTTTGACGTCTTTGTGGGGCCGAAGGTGGGCCAGAGGTCTTTGCCGATGCTTATCTGCTGAAGGATGGCTTTCCGGCCTTCCTTATATCTGTTGAGGTAATAGGCGTGACATAGGTAGTAACGTTTGCCGGAAGGCGTAGTAACGAGGGTGCCGTGACCACAGCTCTGGATATCCCGACTGTTGCCCGTCAGGATGGGATTGCCCGAGAACTTCTCCCATGGTCCTGAAAAGCTCTCACTGCGGGCAACGGAAACGGCATAGTCGCTCTGAGGAGTGCAGCAGTCGCGAATGGAATACAGCATATAATAATATTTGCCTTCGCGGAAGATGCACTGCCCTTCCATACCCTGACGCTCATCGTCACGCAGCAGCATGAAGGGTTCGCCCTCCAGTCGCATTCCGTCGGCAGAAAGCCGCTGGGCAAGAATCTCTATGGGGCGTTTGCTGGGGTCCAGGCCGTATGCCTTCCAAGTGACATAAAGCTGACCGTCATCGTTATAGACAAAGGCATCTATGGCCTCGTTGGTGGTGCGGATAAAGGGGCCGTGATCGACAAACGTTCCTTCCGGTCCGTCGGCTGATGCCAGACCAATGCTGGAAGTGCCGTCGCTCTTCTGACGAGCCGTATAGTAACACATCACCTTGCCATTTATAACAAAGAACTCAGGTGCCCAAAAGGCACCGCTTGTCCACTCAGGCCATTGGTCAAAGACGTAGCCCGTCTTCTGCCACGTCCTCAGGTCATCGGACTTATACCGTGCATACGCCTGCCTGCTGTTACCCGATGTGGCAGCAGCATAATAGGTATCGCCCACACGGATAACGGTGGGGTCCGGCGCATCAGCATCGATAACGGGATTAGTAACTGTGAGTGATGTGGTGCCGCACGCCGTCAGGAAGAGGGGCAGCAGAATGGTTAGCTTTTTCATAAAATGGTCAATGAATTAAAAGTCTTTTCCTACGAACTCGGCATCTTTGCTTAGGGCTCCGGACTTGGCCTTGGCTGTTGGCTGACGGAAGCGGTACGAGATGCTAAAGACGATGTTGGGATAGGTGGGACGAACCCACGTTTCGCTACTGAGGAGAGATGATGTGCGCAAGCTGTGATAGCGAGCCGTATGGAAGATATCGTGCGCCACAACGCTCAGCTGCATCTTGCCCTTGAGAAAGGTCTGACGGGCAGCCAGATCGAAATACACATAGGCCGTCTCCCACCCTTGCGTCAGGTGATGTCCGCTGATGTAGTGACCATCGAACTGCAAAGCGGTATTCTTGGCCACACGGAAATTGTTGATCCAACCAATGGTACCGGTAGTACTATGCTGACTGATGCAGCCCTGGCATGTAGCACGGAAATTATGGAAGGAGAGGTCGCCATTGGCAGTGAGTTGCCACCAAGGGGTAAACTTGGTGGATATCTGCAGTTCCAAGCCCTTGCGCCATCCATTACCGGCATTGACAATGCTGTCAAGGGTCACCCCCACATCATAGGCCCTACGGATATAATCCACCACACCCTTCCTGCGACGCACATAAGCCGTGGTGGTTACCTGTGTATTGCCAAAGGTCTTACGCCACGAGAATTCCAGCGAATGGATGTACTCCGACTCCAGATCGGGGTTGCCGATAATGCGCGTATGGTAGTCCTCATAGGTAATGTAAGGCTCTAGCTTCCAGATACCCGGGCGGTTGGTACGACGTGAATAGCCCAACGAGAAGGTGCCAGCCTTAGGGGTGGTATATGCCAGATGGGCAGACGGATATAACTCTGTGTACCTTTTATGCCGACTGGTTATGGTGGGCAGGTCCATATCGTCAATAACATTATCTACACGCAGACCTGCATCCATCTGCAGCGGGCCAAAGCGGTCGTTCACCTGCGCATAACTGCTGATGGTCTGACGGCGATAATAGAAAGGTGCATAGAGGTCGTCCTGCCACACAAAAGCCTGCCGGGGGAGGTCCCAATAGCAGATGCGGTAGTCGCCCTCCTCGCTGTAGGTGGTATATTGCGAACCCAGTTCGAGGATTCCCTGCGGACGATAGTGAAGCTTATAGGCAATGGCTCCGTCGCAATCCCAATGGTGCTCCGTCTCGTAGCCACGCGTGCCTTCCAGTCGTTCACCCGCAAGGGAGAACATATTGCTCTCTGTGTATTCCTCCGAGAAGCGGTCGTAGCGCAGCCGGTTGGAAAGACTGATCTCGTCGCCCCGTTCATTCAGCTTCCAGGTATAGTCGACAGCGGCCTGAGCCAGGTATTTCGTCAGTTTATAGCGGTCATGACTATCAAAAAGACCCTTCGCTGTTTCATACATCATATCGCCTCCACGAGGATTGATGGTACGTCCACCCTGCAGGTCGATACTTAGACGATGCCGTTCATTGTTGAACTCGTAACCACCCTGCCCTATGAAGGTACGGAAGTTACGAAAGCGGGTACCATCGGCATACGACCAGGCTCCCACAGCATTCTTCTCCTGCTGAAACTGGCTCTTGTTATGAATATCCGAACCCTGCCCCATCACATATATATTATGGTGTCCGGTACGGTAGTTGATTTTGGTGTCCAGCGAGAGCGTTCCCCACGTAGAAGCCGTACCATTGACCATCACATCCCACCCGTCCGTCTCGGCACGACGGGTAACAATATTGATGATACCCACCTCACCGTCTGTCTTGTATTTGGCGGAGGGTGTGGTCAGAATCTCTATATTCCTGATGCTGGCAGCCCCAATCATCTGCAATGCCTCAGTACCAGTGAGGGGCGAGGGCTTGCCGTCTACATAGACCAGGAACTCCTGACTGCCACGGAAGGAAAGTCCACCATCGGCATCTATAACAACGCCCGGCACGGAACGCAAAACGTCCAGAGCCGTACCACCCTGTGCCGTAAGAACCTGAGAGGCATCTATGCGCTGACGGTCCAGACGGTAGGTGATGCGTTGACGCTGTCCGTTGACACTAACCTCACGCATCAGGGTGGTGTCAGGGAGGAGAGCCTCCCCAGCCCCCCTTAGGGGGAGCGATATACATATTAAATATATTAATGATAATAGTAGCTGTTTCAATGCTCAATGATTAATGGTTAGTAGCTTAGTTGCTTAATAGCTTAGATGGTTAGAGGTTACTGTTAGCGTAATCTTGAAATTTGAAATTTGAATTCTCCTCCTCCCCCTTAAGGGGGTCGGGAGGCTACAGATTCAGGCCATAATTTTGCTTCACCTCGCTCATCACGAAGGTACTTTCTATGGCACCCACGTTTTCTATCTCGCCCAACTTGGTGAGGACAAACTCCTGATATTGCTTCATATCGCGTGCGCGAACCTTTAATAAATAGTCATACGCACCAGAGGTGTTGTAGCATTCTGTCACCTCGGGGATTAGCTGCACACGGCGGGTGAAGGCCTCGGCTATCTCGCGATTGATCTGCTTTAGCTTGACATTACAGTACACCAACAGACCCAGATTCAGTTTCTCGGCATCCAACACAGCCACATAACGCTTGATGTAGCCCCTACGCTCCAGTCGTTTCTGACGTTCAAAGACGGGAGTTGGAGTCAAATTTACGGCATCTGCCAACTCTTTTGTGGTCAATTTGGCATTTTTTTGCAGGATTTTGAGTATCTGCAGGTCGGTTTCGTCTAATGTTTCTACCATCTTTCCCTGTTATTCTAGTGTTTTATTCTGATTGGGGTATTTTTAGACACCCCTATCGGAAGGATTTTCTTTTTGCGAGGCAAATTTAGGCATATATTCCGAATTACACAAGAGTTTTGGAGGATATTTCCAAAACGCCGTACCTTTGCAGCGTGATTCAATTGAGAGTTGAAAGTTGAACATTGAAAGTTGAACATTGAAAGTTGAACATTGAAAGTTGAACATTGAAAGTTGAACATTAATATAAACATTGAGGATTGAAGGCGGAAGCAAATTCTTCACTCTTCATTCTTCATTCTTAATTTAAAAGGATTATGAGCACAAAGAAGAACTTCCGTTTTGAGACATTGCAACTTCATGTAGGCCAGGAACAGGCCGACCCCGCAACAGACGCACGCGCAGTACCCATCTATCAGACCACATCATACGTATTCCGTAACTCACAGCATGCAGCCGACCGCTTCGGCCTCCGCGATGCAGGTAACATCTACGGTCGTCTGACCAACTCAACACAGGGTGTGTTTGAGGACCGCGTAGCTGCCCTTGAGGGTGGTGTTGCCGGCTTGGCTGTTGCCTCTGGTGCTGCCGCTATCACATACGCTCTGCAGAACATTGTGCAGAATGGCGACCATATTGTGGCTGCCGACAACCTCTATGGTGGTTCTTACAACCTCATCACGCATACACTCTCAACTCAAGGTATTACCAACACGATCATCAACGTGAATGATCTTCAAGCTCTTGAGGCTGCCATTCAGCCCAACACCAAGGCTGTGTATGTGGAGACCTTCGGCAATCCTAATAGCGACGTCACCAATCTCGATGCCATTGCTGAGATTGCACACAAACATAACGTTGCCGTTATCGTCGACAACACCTTCGCACCCATCATCTTCCGTCCCATCGAACACGGTGCTGACGTAGTGGTTCACTCAGCCACCAAGTTCATCGGCGGTCACGGTTCTTCCCTCGGAGGTGTGATTGTGGATGCCGGCACGTTCGACTGGAAAGCCAACGCAGACAAGTACCCAACCATCGCTAAGCCAGACCCATCCTATCATGGTGCCGTGTTTGCCGATGTGGCAGGTCCTGCAGCATTCGTGACTCGTATTCGTGCCGTCATCCTTCGTGACACAGGTTCCACCATCTCTCCCTTCAACGCATGGATTCTCCTGCAGGGCGTAGAGTCTCTCCCACTCCGCATCGAGCGTCATTCTTACAACGCACAGAAGGTGGTGGAGTATCTGAATCAGCATCCGAAGGTGAAGAGCGTGAGCCACCCATTACTCCCCTCTCATCCCGACCACGACCTCTACACGAAGTACTTCCCCAACGGAGGTGGCAGCATCTTCACATTCGAGATCAAGGGCACACAGGAGGACGCGTGGAAGTTCATCGACTCGCTCCAGATTTTCTCACTCCTCGCCAACGTGGCAGACGTGAAGTCACTGGTCATCCATCCATACACGACCACACACTCACAGCTCTCTCCTGAGGAACTGGCCGAGCAGCACATCACGCCAACCACCATCCGCCTCTCTGTCGGTGTAGAGCATATCGACGACATCATCGCCGACCTCGATCAGGCATTTGCACAAATCTCATAACCAGCCCACGCGCTGGGCGACTCTCTCCATTCGGAGTGTTGTCCTACAAAGATGGTATACCTTCGGGCATTTCCTGCTTGCGTTTGTCAATGAACGACTGTAGCTCGGAGAGGAAGGACAGGGGAGAGGCGTCGGACTGCAAGGGGGAACCTTGCTGCACGTTCTCTTCGCCCCAGCAGGTGTCGGTACCGGTGTGGCATGTGGGACCTATGGGATGAACGCGCACCAACAGCGTGTCGTTGTCGCAGTCTGTCTTCATGTCCACAAGATTGAGGAAATGACCGCTGGTTTCACCTTTTGTCCATAAACAATTGCGTGTGCGGCTCCAGAAGGTGACATGCTTAGTTTCCAGCGTTTTCTGGTATGCCTCTTCGTTCATGAAGCCCAGCATCAGCACGTTCCGTGTCTCGGCGTCTTGTATGATGGCAGGAACAAGTCCGCCCATTTTTTCAAAGTCAATATTCATATCTCTAAACTCCTTTAACTTCTTTAACTCCTTTAACTTCTCATATCCGAACGTTTATCCCTTCGTTTCTTAGATATTGCTTCAGCTCGGGAACGGGAATCTCCCCAAAGTGGAAGACGGAAGCAGCCAAGGCTGCATCAGCATGACCCTCTGCGAAAACGTCACGGAAGTGTTCCTTGCATCCAGCACCTCCACTGGCGATGATAGGTATGGAGAGCTTGTCACTCAATTCGCGAAGGGCTTCATTGGCATAGCCGTTCTTGGTGCCATCGTGGTTCATACTCGTAAAGAGGATTTCGCCGGCTCCGCGTTCCTGAGCCTCATAAGCCCATTCAAACAGGCCACGCTCAGTACGTTCACGACCGCCTTTCAGATAGCAGTGCCAACCGTCTTCGTCCAGACGGGCATCTATAGCTACAACACATACCTGGGAACCGAAACGGGTGGTAATCTCGTTGATGAGTTCTGGACGACGGATAGCAGCACTGTTAACACTTACCTTGTCGGCACCGGCATAGAGCAGTCGCTCAACGTCCTTCAGCTCGTTGATGCCTCCGCCCACGGTAAAAGGTATGTTAATGGTCTCTGCCACGCGGGTTACCATCTCAGTAAAAGTCTTACGGCCTTCAAACGATGCTGTGATGTCGAGAAAACACAGCTCGTCGGCACCTTGTTCGCTATAGCTCTTACCCAGTGCTACGGGATCACCGGCACTGCGCAAGTTGACAAAGTTGACGCCCTTAACAGTCTCACCGTTTTTCACGTCCAAGCAGGGTATTATGCGTTTTGCCAAGCCCATAGTTCTTTCAAATTTATCTTACCTTCATAAATGGCTTTTCCGAACACTACGGCAGGAATACCGGCAGCGTCTAAAGCCTTGATATCTTCAATACATGACACACCACCGCTGGCAATCAGGTGCAGGTCGGGGTAAGCATCCATCACACGCTTGTAAAGGTCGATGGCCGGTCCTTGCAGTGTGCCGTCCTTGGAAATCTCCGTACACAGCACGTTGCGTACACCTGCGTCGATGTATTTCTTCAGGAACGGCAGCAGGTCTTCCTCGGATTCTTCCTTCCAGCCATTGATACTGATTTTGCCGTTGCGAACGTCGGCACCCAGTATGATTCGTTCCTCACCATACTTCTCCAACCAACCTATAAAGAGGTCTGGCTGGGTGACGGCGATAGACCCTACAGTTACCATGGAGGCTCCCGAAGCGAAAGCTTTCTCAATATCTTCGTCGGTCTTGATGCCACCACCAAAATCCACCGTCAACTGAGTCTGGGCTGTGATAGCCTTCAAAGCGGCATCGTTAACAATATGCTTCGACTTGGCGCCGTCAAGGTCAACAACATGCAGGCGCTTAAAACCGATACGTTCGAATTCGCAAGCCATGTCCAATGGCTCACCGTAAACGGTTTTCTGGTCGTAGTCGCCCTTCGTCAAGCGTACACACTGGCCGTTGATGATGTCGATAGCAGGAATCAGTTCTATCATAATTCAAGGAAGTTTTTAATGATGCGTTCACCTACCGCTCCACTCTTTTCCGGATGGAACTGGCAAGTATAGAAATTGTCCTTGTGCATTGAGGCAGAGTAGGGCAGGATGTAGTCGGCAGTAGCAATGGTCTCCTCGCACAACGGCACATAGTACGAATGGACGAAATAGACGTAAGGATCGTTGCCAAGCCCCTTCATCAATGGTGACTTCAAATCGTAGAGATTCTGCCATCCCATACAGGGCACCTTGTCTTCGTGCCTTGTCGGCTGGAAGCGTTTCACCTCTGCGTCAAAGATACCGATACATTCCGTGTCGCCTTCTTCCGAGTACTTGCACAGCAGTTGCTGGCCGACACAGATACCAAATACAGGTTGCTTCAGGTCACGAATGACCTCGTCGAGTCGTCTGGCCTTCAGATAGTCCATCGCTTCGCCTGCATGTCCCTGACCAGGAAACAGCACCTTGTCTGCCTGCTTCAGCTGTTCGGCATCATCCGTCAGCAAGGGTTCTACGCCCAGTCGTTTCAGAGCGTTTACCACCGAATAGATATTGCCGGCATTATATTTGACGATTGCTACGGTCATGAGAATATGATGGTTTTGTTCTTATACGTCAGGATCTTGCGCTGAATGTGTTTTGAGACGGCGTGCGACAGCACAATCTTCTCCAGGTCTTTGCCTTTCAGCACCAAACTCTCGGGGGTATCCTTGTGCGTGATGCGTGTCACGTCCTGTTCAATGATGGGGCCAGCGTCGAGCTCTGCAGTCACATAATGGCTTGTGGCACCGATAATCTTTACGCCACGCTCCCATGCCTGATGGTACGGCTTGGCACCGATGAATGCCGGAAGGAACGAGTGGTGGATGTTGATGATGTGATGCGGATAGGCGGCAATCATCTCATCCGAGATAATTTGCATGTAACGAGCCAGCACGATGAACGAGATATCCTCCTTCTTCAGCAGCTCCATCTCGGCCTGCTCCACCTCCTGTTTGTTCGAGTGGTCCTTCTTGATGCTCCACACATAATAGGGAATGCCGAACTGCTCGGCAACATAGCGCAGATCCTCGTGGTTCGACACAATGCACGGAATGTCACAGTTGAACTCTCCGGCCTTCCAGCGAGCCAGAAGGTCGTAAAGGCAGTGACTCATCTTCGATACAAAGATGGCCATTCTCGGACGTTTATCGCTGTAGTAGAGCGAGAACTTCATCTGGTAGCGCTGTGCATAGAGTGTTGTAATGTAGTCATAGAGCTTGTCACGGGGAATCAGAAAACCGTCCAATTCCCATTCTATGCGCATAAAAAACATGCCGTCTTGCTTGTCCACATACTGGTCAAGATAGACGATGTTACCCTTGTTATCCGTAATAAATCTAGTTACTTCCGATATGATGCCCTGCTGGTCAGGACAATGCAGAAGCAGTATTGCTGTTGGCTTCATTTTACTTTTTTTTGTTTTAAACTTCGTTTAATGAGTTTGCAAAGGTACAAATAAACGAGGAAAATACCAAAGGAAAATGTAAAAAAGTGGGGTGATGGTTTGTGCTTATGAAAATTTTGCACATAAGTTGTAGGAAATTGAAAAAAAGTTCGTAACTTTGCATGCTATGGAAAGAGAACGCTTTGAAACATATATGGAAAAGTATGCTGCTCAGATAGAGCAAATACGCCAGTCTGCCCACGAATTGCATGAGCATGTCAATCAGACGTATGGAGACTCGCTGCCATACGGCTATCACTTGGATATGGTGGTCAATGGCATCCGTGACTATGGTCATCTGGTATGTGCCAGCGAGGACGACATCTTGCCGTTGTTCTTTGGAGGCTACTATCACGACAGTATCGAGGATGCCCGTCAGTCGTACAACGATATATTAAGGGTGGCCCGTGGCTTTATGACTGAAGAACAGGCGCTGATGGCTACTGAGATTGTCTATGCGCTGACCAACGACAAGGGGCGCAATCGTGCTGAAAGGGCAGGGGAGAAGTATTACCTGGGTATCCGCCAGACTCCTTA
>JAEEGK010017144.1_pt1 | contig 15830 bp, 19 predicted proteins | sample 8958771 | NCBI WGS metagenome assembly JAEEGK01 (sample SAMN16246547, study PRJNA631951) | gut metagenome | biome: gut microbiome; feature: rumen; material: SC-attached | host: Bos | place: Iran: Karaj | collected 2018-10
AGTGCTTCCGTTCGCGAAGCATTTCCACTATTTTTTTTCAGAATAATAAAGTATTAAGTACATACTATATGTATACAAAAGAAGAATTAGAGTCTATGGACATACCCCAGCTTGTGGGTATTGCCGACGAGCTTGGCATCAAGGTATCGCCCGATGACCAGCTCGAAACCGTAGTTTATGCCATCCTCGACAAGGCCGCCGAAAACAGCGCCACAGCCGATGATGCCCCAAAGCGCAAGCGTACTCGTATCGCTAAAAAAGATACAAGCCGAGTTTATACAGTAAATGGCGAGGAAGGTAGCAACCTCGACGCAAAGTCAAACCGCGCTCGTAAGAAGGTTGAGACACCATCACTCTTTGCCGACATGCCAGCAGAAGCTCCTGCTATGGAGCCAGCTCCTGCCCCCGCTGCCGAAGAGGCTAAGCCCAAGAAGCGCGGACGCAAGACCAAGGCCGAGAAGGAGGCCGAGGAGGCTGCAGCACGTGCTGCCGAAGAGGCTGCACAGGCCGCCGCTGCTCCCGAACCAGTTATTCCCGAGGCTGCTGCCGACGATTTCGTAGTACCCGAGGCTGCACAGTTTGCCGTTGGTGCCGATAGCGCCGACGACGAGGTTATGCCAAACGCCATCGAGCAGCTGCGCGAAAAAATGTCACACAGCAAGGCTGAGGCTCCTGTTGATGAAGCTCCAGCCGATGCACCTGCCGATAAGTTCGACCCACTTACCGATGCTGTAGATGAAAACGGTGTATGGCTTGGCGATCCAGGCGATGGTACCGACTTTATCACTATCGTCGATATCCCTATCGAAGACCAGATGGCCACTCCTACCCTCGATATCTTCGACCGTCCGATGACTCCTGCCATCAACGAGGCTCCTGTTACACGCAACAGCGTGGCCAGCTCTATGCCTCGCTACGATTTTGCCGACCTTATCGATGCCAACGGTGTGCTCGAGATGCTCACCGATGGATACGGATTCCTGCGCTCTAGCGACTACAACTACCTCTCATCTCCCGATGATGTATATGTATCGCCACAGCAGATCAAGAAGTATGGTCTTAAGACCGGTGACGTAGTACAGTGCAAGGTTCGTCCACCTCACGAGGGCGAGAAGTTCTTTGCCATGACCGATGTGCAGAGCATAAACGGCCGCCACCCAAGCGAGGTTCGCAACCGCGTGGCATTCGAGCACCTCACACCACTTTTCCCTGAGGAGAAGTTCACACTCTGCGGCGACCGTGCCACCACTAACCCATCTGTACGTATCGTCGATATGTTCTCACCTATCGGTAAAGGTCAGCGTGCACTTATCGTGGCCCAGCCTAAGACTGGTAAGACCATCCTGATGAAGGATATCGCCAATGCCATCGCAGCCAACCACCCCGAGGCTTATATCATGATGCTGCTCATCGACGAGCGCCCTGAGGAGGTTACCGATATGGCCCGCACCGTCAACGCTGAGGTTATCGCCTCTACATTCGACGAGCCAGCCGACCGCCACGTAAAGATTGCCGGTATCGTGCTCGAGAAGGCTAAGCGTATGGTAGAGTGCGGTCACGATGTAGTAATCTTCCTCGATTCTATCACCCGTCTGGCCCGTGCATACAATACCGTTGCGCCTACATCAGGTAAGATTCTTACCGGTGGTGTCGACTCTAACGCTCTGCAGAAGCCTAAGCGTTTCTTCGGTGCTGCACGTAACATCGAGGGCGGCGGTTCGCTCACCATCATCGCTACAGCTCTAGTTGATACCGGTAGTAAGATGGACGAGGTTATCTTCGAGGAGTTCAAGGGTACAGGTAACTCTGAAATACAGCTCAACCGTGCACTCTCCAACAAGCGTATCTTCCCTGCCATCGATCTGGTTCAGTCTTCTACTCGTCGCGACGACCTGCTGCTTGACGAGACCACGCTCAACCGCATGTGGATTATGCGCAAGTTTATCGCCGAGATGAATCCTATGGAGGCTATGAACACCGTTCGCGACCGTTTGGTAACAACACGCACTAACGAGGAGTTCCTGCTGTCGATGAACGGATAATTATGAAACGTATATTATTTGTTTGTCATGGCAACATCTGCCGCAGTCCGATGGCAGAGTTCGTAATGAAATACTTAGTAGAACAGGAGCAGCTGACCGATCAGTATCTGATTGAGTCAGCTGCTACTTCTACTGAGGAGATAGGTAATGCCGTATATCCACCCGCACGCCGCAAACTGGCCGAACACGGCATCAGTTGCAATGGCCATGCCGCACGCCAGATGACACGTGCCGACTACAATCGCTACGACCTGCTGGTTGGCATGGACTCGGTCAACATCCGCAATATGACCCGCATATGTGGTGGCAGCGATCCCGAGGGCAAGATAGTGAAACTACTCGACCTCATACCAACATCCGACCGCCGCTACGGTTGCGACGTGTCCGACCCATGGTACACCGGCGATTTCGAAGCCACCTGGCAAGACGTACTTAAAGGCTGCCAGGCACTACTTAATCACTAACGTTGCACACGTTTTGTAACACCTATGGCACCGGCTGGACATACCAGACGGCAGAGGTGGCAGCCCACGCATTTGGTACCGATAATATGTGGTTGGCGAGTGGCTGTGTCGAAAGATATGGCTTGATGACCGCCATCGCTACACGATATTTCACATCTACCACAGCCTACACAACGTTCTCGGTCAATTTTAGGATAAACCTTAGAATCACGATCCAGTTCACTGGCTGTAGTGAACTTCGATAGTTGCGAACCCTCTAGTTCATCCAGATGCTTAACGCCATTCTTTGCCATATAACGCTGTAATCCCAGTACCAGGTCGTCGATGATTCGGTAGCCATACTGCATCACGGCTGTGCATACTTGCACATTACTACATCCCAATTGTATAAACTCCAAAGCATCACGCCAAGTCTCTATACCACCGATACCGCTTAGATTCACGCCCTTCAACATGTGGTTCATAGACATTTCGAGTATAAAGCGCAGGGCAATTGGCTTAACTGCACGACCAGAATAACCCGAAACGGTGCGACGTCCCGACACTTCGGCATCGTCGGCCATGGTTACCGACTTAATGGTATTGATGGCCGAAATAGCATCAGCTCCGCCAAAGAGGGCCGCCATAGCAGGATGACATATCTGAGTAATGTTGGGCGTCATCTTTGGGATAACAGGTATCTTCACAGTATCTTTTACTACGCGTGTGAACTCGGCCACCAGTTCCGGGTTCTGGCCTACGTCGCTTCCCATACCCGCCATTTTCATCTGCGGACACGAGAAATTCAGCTCTACAGCATCACAACCAGCCTGCTCTGCCATACTGGCCAGCTCAGCCCATTGCTCCGTGGTCTGCCCCATGATACTGGCAATCACCACCTTGGTGGGATAATTCTGCTTCAGTCTGCGCAGTATGTCAAAATCCATCTCAACAGGGTTCTCACTAAGCTGTTCCATGTTTCTGAAACCATAGAAGTCACCATGCGATCCGTTGCTGTGCACAGCATCGAAACGTGGCGACACCTCCTTGATTTCCTGCATACAGATGGTCTTATAGAACACGCCACCCCATCCTGCATCAAAGGCATGTGACACCATGTCATAATTAGTACACACTGCCGACGAAGCAAGGAAGAACGGGTTCTCACAATGTATACCACAGAAATCTATCTCCAGACTGGGATACTCCGCAGTGACATCATCGGGGTGTATGCTGCGCAACATCTCTTTCAGGCGTATGGGCCAGTCATATCGTATGCAAGCTTTCTCGGCCGCCTCAAGGTCGGAATCGCTACACTCAGCCACCCATCGAGTGGCCAACTTATGATTATCAAAACGTATAGCTCTTACCGCCCTTGCCGGGTCACCCGTCTTACATGCTTTAGTACAGGGAGCATCCTGACACATCAGGCATCGGTTAGCCTCTTCATATACATTTATTCGTTTCATAGTTATACATAATTATTGTTTCACAGAATACTTTGGCACAAATATAAGAAGATTATCCCAAGTTTCCAAATATTTACGCTTTTTTTTTCATTATACTATATATGTTTAGAAAGAGAATAATGATAATCTGTAACAAATTGGCGTATTATTGTTACAATTTCAAACAATAACACCGTATTATAAAGCAATTACATTACAGATTGATAGTTTAGAGATTATTTTATAATCAAAATGAAACAAACACGATGGTTTTCTTTCTATTTGTTTGTACCTTTGCAGGCAAAAATTAATCAAACAACTATGAAAGTAAAGAGACGTTGGAAAATTTTGATGGCGGCAATGACTCTGATTGCTGCCGCAGGTGTGTTTGTTGGTGAGCCATCGTTCGAGTGCGACTGGTCTGTAATCTCGGCTGCCGATGTGGCATGGCTTATTACGGCTACCATCTTCGTGCTGATGATGACTCCAGGTTTGTCTTTCTTCTATGGTGGAATGGTAGGTGCAAAGAATGTTATCTCTACCATGCTGCAGTCGTTTATCGCCATGGGCCTTATCTCGGTGCTCTGGGTGGTAGTAGGTTTCTCGCTCTGTTTCGGTGATGATATCGGTGGTGTGATTGGTAACCCGCTAACGTTCCTGATGTTCCATGGTGTCGGAGGCGAGGTGTATACCACTCCTGCTGGCAATATTCTTGGTGGAGCCTCAATACCATTGGCCCTGTTTGCCCTGTTCCAGATGAAGTTTGCCATTATCACTCCATCGCTGATTACAGGCTCGTTTGCCGAGCGTGTACGCTTTTCGGCTTATATGTTCTTCATGATGTTCTTCTTCTTTGTCATCTACTGTCCGTTGGCACACATGACGTGGCATCCCGAGGGTCTGTTCCTGCGCTGGGGCGTAGTCGACTTTGCCGGTGGTATCGTAGTACATGCATCGTCGGGCGTAGCAGCATTGGCAGGAGCCATCTTCCTGGGCCGACGTAAGGCCGAGACACGTAAAAGCGAACCTGCCAACATCCCGTTCGTACTGCTTGGTGCAGCTATGCTGTGGCTGGGATGGTTTGGTTTCAATGCCGGTTCGTCGCTTCATGCCGACGGTGTGGCTGTCAAGGCGTTCCTAAATACAAATACAGCCTCGGCTACTGCGATGATGACATGGATATTCTTCGACTGTCTGCGCGGTCGTAAGCCATCGGCCATGGGTGCAGCTGTGGGTTGCGTGGTCGGACTTGTAGCCATCACTCCATCAGCAGGCTACGTCACTGTAGGTCAGAGCATCTTTATTGCATTTGTCATCACACTTATCTGTAATATCGCCGTGTATTGGCGCTCACGCAGCAGCATCGACGATGCCCTCGACGTGTTCCCCACCCACGGCACAGGTGGTATCTTCGGCACCGTGCTTACCGGTATCTTTATCCAGGAAGGTCTGATTGCTGGTACATGGGACGGATTTGTGATTTTCCTCTATCACCTGCTGGCCATTGTCATTGTCTTCACATACACGTTTGTTATGAGTTGGCTGGGCTACAAGCTCATCGACCATCTCATCCCTATGCGCGTATCAGCATATAGTGAGAAGGTAGGACTTGACTTCTCGCAGCACGACGAGCACTATGGTCTTGCTCACATCGGCGAGCGTGAGTTAGCCGAGTATGAGGAGCATATCAGAGAAAAGAACAAGAACCTCTAAATAACTATAGCAATTTTTCTAATTTCTCCACGGCCATAGTGATATCATCCCTGAATCGCTTATGGTCGCGGAGAAAATCTTCTCTACCATCACTTATAGCATCATATAGTTCCTTGCTCATATCGTCCACATAACTGGCAATGGCTATCTCTATATCATCCTTCTGCCAGTCGAGCGTGGAATATACATATATGCGCTGCTTCTGATGCATGAAACTATAAGCAGTCTCGATACTATCCTTTGTTATCATTTTGCATCATCATATCCTATTGGGCGGAATTGGCGCTGCTCTTCGCTGTACACAAATCCGTATCCATATAGATAGTCCTTAACATCCTTGGGTTCTGTCCCGAAATTATAGCATAGCGATTCCAGCGTGTCAAACTCCTCATCGCGAAGCAGCATATTCACGCTCGAAACCAATATCGCCGGGTCTTTTGGTAAATAGTCCATCTGTAGTCTAGTTTACTGCTGTCATGTGATAGCCTAAGCGGCGCAGCTGCATGGCGGCGCCCATCAGGTATAGTTGGTGCAGACATGCCACGTAGGCATCAAAAGCCTCTCGGGTGCCAGGCTCCAGGCCTTGGTGCATCAGGGCATTGTACACACGCTGGGCACACTCGCCCACAGTCTTTTCCAGAGCAGAATAGTCTTCGCCCTCAAGCAGTAGCACTTCTTCACGGATATACTCATCCATCGAGTCGTAGCCACGTTTGTCGCGCATATAGGCGTAAAGATCTTCTACCTTAGAATATATTTCCCAGTCAGTGTCCCACATCTTGGCTACTGCCATACCGATATACATCATCCATCCAAGCGATGCCGAAGGGAAAGCCTGGAACTCGCGTATGCCATCTGGGATGTAAGCCTTAGCTATCGCCTCCCACTTATCCTCTACATCGGGACACTCAGGCAGACGCTCGTCTACCTCATTCATTGTCTGCAGAAACTGGTGCAGATCGTGCTTCAATTGTTCTTCGAATTTATACATTGTAGTTGAATTTATCTTAGCATTTTCTTTATCTGGGCGTCTGTGGCATGCGGGCATACTGTATGCATGTGGGCGCAGATACGGGCAAACGATTCTTCGGGAGTGCGATTACACTGGTTAGCATCTCTACCGTAGAGTTGCTCGGGGGTGGTTAGCAATGACCATCCCCAACCATATTCATTATTATGTTTATCCACTGGATACACAAAGTCTTCGGTCACTATGCGCGTAGCCATCTGCAGTCGGGTCACGTAGCCGTCAAACTTACTTCGCATCTTTGGCCCGGTAAACCCACACTGTGCTCGCAGTTCGCGCGTAATCAGACTCCCCTGCTCTGCCAGCGTCAGCAGTATAGCCTCCTCTATACTACCCTCTTCGGGCTCCGCATGCTTGCTGCGGCGATAGTTGCAGAAGTCGGGCCACCACTCTCGACTGATAAATCCAGCCTTGCCCGCAAAGAACTTTCCATACACATGGTGTCCCTCGGTTATCACACTCCCCTTCCACTTCCATAGCGGCCAGTCCCATCCCCCTTCGGGCAGCACCACATACCTACAGTCATCAGCCACGATATCCTCGGCCGAGAACCCTTGTATGCCACTATCCAGTAGTGGCAGGAAACCTATCCTGCCAATCAGTTCTATCAGCTGAGCACTATTGTGTATTTCTTCCATTCGATATTTTCATTAATGATTAATAGCCATCTCTTTCAGTGCGCGGAAGTAGCACAGCGCCTCGTCATATGGCATATAGTTTGAAGCACCTGACACATGGTCAGTATGCTTGGCCACCGCCACTTCGGGATGATACTGCACACCGATGATGAAACGCTTGTCGGTGCGTTCCACAGCCTCGATGATGTCGATGCCCTCGGTTGGTGTAATGGCGGTCACCTTCAGAGGTGTCCCCTCCACGCTGCGCACTGCCTGATGATGCCATGAAGGCACGTCGCGGATAACGTCCGTCCCCACAAACTTTCTGGCGGATAGTAGTTGTATTCATATTATGCGTCTTATTTTGACTTATATTTGCGAATGATTCTCATAACTTGAGAGCCGACCAGTATCACTAATGCAATGATAAAAAAAGGCACATAGCTACTCAGGTCATTATCTATATACTGTTTGACCCCTTGTATGATACCCTTTCCTATGGTCTGCATAAATTCCAACATAGATCGAGTTACATTTATACTTGATATTAATATTCTTGGTGCAAAGATACGAATAAGCGAGTAAAATACCAAATTAATTTAAGATTTATAGAAATAATTTCATACCTTTGCACCAGTCTTACTAAATAGATAATGAATAAGATACTATTTCTACATGGATTCTATGCCAGCGGGCAATGTGTGCCGGCTGTGGCTCTGAGGGAGGCTTTTGATGGTAGAACCGTTGTGCTGACACCTGACCTACCGCTGCATCCCAAGGAGGCCCTGGCATTTATTCGTGATCTGTGCGACCGCGAAAAGCCTGACGTCATTGTTGGCAATAGCTGCGGATCATTCTATGCTCAGATGATAGCACCAGTAATCGGCATTCCGGCTCTGCTTGGTAATCCTCATTTCAAGATGACTGAGTTTCTGAAACCAAGAATTGGCGCGCAGAGATACAAGTCGCCACGCGCCAACGGCAATCAGGATTTCATTATAGACGAAACTTTAATAAATGAGTTTGCAGAGTTAGAATCTCAACAGTTCCAGTATTGCACACCCGAATCTAAAGAGCGTATCTGGGGTCTGTTTGGCGAGCAAGACACCTTGGCTCACTTTGAACCTCTCTTTCTGGAGCATTACACTCACTCATACCACTTCACTGGTGCGCACACGCCAACCGAGCAGGAAGTTAAGACATGGTACGTTCCGCTGATAGAGAAACTCAATCTTTTAGCGAATAAGTGATAGTAGTTACTACACGCAGCTTCTTGATATAAGGCGTGTTCTGGTCGCGATCCTCTATCTCGAACTGACCCTGTCCGGCTGTCTGTATCTGTCCAAGCTCGCTCTTGCTTGCTTCGGCAAACTGTTCGGCAGTCTTCTGGGCATTCTTGATAGCCTCGGCCATCATCTCGGGCTTCATCTGCTGGAATGATGCATACTCATACTGAGGGTTGCTGCTATCGATGGCAACACCCTGCTTCAGCAGTTCTGCCTGCTTAAATATAGCCTTGTTTACCTCAGTAACCTTGTTGGTGGCAACCGTGATGGTAGTGTTAACTATATAACGGAAATTCTTCTGGTTGTCGCCCCATTCGCGTGCCTCCAGGTCGCTGATAGATGGTGGGTTCACCGTGATCTCTTTGTCTTCGAGACCATTCTGTAGCAAGAACTTCTTAATCTTGTCTGTCTGACTGTTGATGTTTTCATAAAGCAGAGGCAGATCGTTGCCAGTCACCTTAGTTCCGATGCTCCACGTAACCTTATCGGCAGGAACCTCGCGCTCGGCCAGACCCTTCACCGTTACCTTACGATCCTTATTGGCAAAGTTATCGATTCCACCTTTGATAAACAATCCTAGCATTACTATGCCCAAAGCTACAAGGGCCGATGCAATAATACGATTCTCTTTCATACGCTTCAATGTTTTAAAATGTTTGACGCTGCAAAGATGAGAATTATTTTTTAATCTCGTATAAGGAAAATCCCTAAAAATGTTAGGAATTCCCATAATTTTTGCTTCTAAATTTTGACTTTTCACTTAACGAATCGGGCAGTTCGTTGAAAGCGAGCGGTGGATGATTAAACATTCATCTGCCCCATTGCGTCAAAATACCAGAAGTACAAAAGACAAATAAACAAATAAAATAATAACAATTTAAAAGTATTCTGGTATGAAAAAGATTATCGTTACATTGGTTGCCATGATGGCAGTGACATTTAGTTTTGCAGAGACTAACAGTAACAAGGTTGACAAGCGCTACGACATGAGCTGCGACATGGACCGCCTCTCAGAGGTACTCGCCCTCGACGAGAATCAGGAAGACGCCGTTGAGTCTATCCACAACAACTTCAACACAGAGTTGCAGTCATTAGCCTCAGTAAGAGGACCACTACAGCGCCACCTGGTACATCGAGCAGTAAGAAAGGATGCTCACCAGATGAAACAAGTGCTCAACGACAAACAGTTTGCCCTCTACATGCGCATCGTGCTCAACACACTCCGCAACAGACAAATTTAATAATAAAACAAAAGATGCAGGACCTTCAAAATCCTGCATCTTTTTTTATGATAAGTGATTATTAATCTGTTGTCTCGATTACCAGTGTCTCGCCGTCATCAAGAGCCTTTTTGATGTCGCGGCCACCACTCTGCACTTTACACAGACTGATGTCGTCGCCCTGTACATCCTCTATCTTCAGCTTGCCAATCTGCTTCTTGGCCTCCTTGCCGGCAACCATCTTCACGGTATATACACCCATATGCAGACCATTGTAGGCACCCTCGCGTGCGCCAAGGTCGATATACACTTCCTTCTGCTTGTCCTTCTTTTCGCGAGCACCCTCAAGCACGTTAGCTCTCAATGGCAGCCAGCGGTTGCAGTATCTGTTCACGTAGTACGAAAGGCGCTCCAGGGCCTTTACCATGGCACCGTCTTCACTCTCAATCCACGACAAGTCGGTCTCTGTGATGTTAAACGTCGGACTGGCAATTATCTCGTCGGTCTTTGCATCCTTAATATGCATTGTCACACCTATCAGCGCCTTATAGTAGGTCTTGGTGCGCGACTTCTTCTTCTCCTTGTCCAGATACTCAGTTTCTGTTTTAGATGTGGTCGACAGTGTAGATACTGTAGCATCTACATAGCGTGCACCCGGACGTGCAGCCTCTTCGGCCGACAGCTGTCCGTCGATGGCCGATATGCGATGCGACTGCGACATACCCTTCAGGATAGCAGCTCTCACTGCGTCCTGATACTGCGACTGATCCTTCGAAACTTCACCAGTCAATAGTACATCCAGCACCTTTTCAAGTGTCTTTGTCTTTTTTACTGTGTAGGTCAGATTGTTCATACCTATCACTACACGAGCGTTTCTTCCTTCTTGTGCCCAAGTTTCCAGTCCAAATACCAGACAGAGGGCAATCAACAGAATTTTTTTCATACTTTATGCTATGTTTAATAAATATATCTTTTATTGGTAATTGGCGGGGGTTGATCCGGTCATTTGGCGGAACGTGCGGTGGAAATACTCACGACTGCTGAATCCGAAGATGTATTGCAGCAGAAACTGCACTGCTATAAGCCCTGTGCCCGCTGCCATCATCCATCGCGCACGGGCAAAACAGCTGCGATGGGTTGACCGATTACGTACGCATGCCATCAGCATCACCGACAACATCATCATTGTCAGCATGCCGCTTATCTGCATCTCGCCTATCGTAATCATGACCGCAAAGGTATGAAAAAACTCCGAACCACCAAAGAAAAGTGTAAAAAAATCAGTGTTTTTTCACACCAATACCCTAGTTTTTTCACACCAAGTGTGTTTTCTTCACACCATGTATCGTATTTATTTCATAATTTCGCACCCGAAATATTAATCCTGAAAGCGATATGACAGACTTAATCCATGATTTCTTTTCTATGCCCCTGTGGTTCACTATTCCCCTTGTAGTGATATACACCACTCTCCTGGGCTATTTCATCTACACCCTCTGGTTCTATCGTCACAACAAGAGTTTGCTCATGCTGGTTTTCGTTTTCACCATCGCGCTTTCCAGCTGCACCCATCAGCCAGCCCGTCAGCAGGCCACGTGTCTGCGGGTAAGCTAATTCCAAGAAACTGAAATAGTAACCTTCGCAAGCGAAGCGGCAAAGCCGAGCGCCGCACATCGTGGCTCTACTTGGTTCCACCTTTCATGGTTAAAAGATAGGAAGTTTATTTCAAACTTCCAAATCTTTTCGAATATTTCATCTATTTTATGGCTAAAAATCTTGGGTGGGTATAAGAATTTGCTGATTTTATGGATGTTTCTATATAAACGTCCCCAATTATTTGTTGGTTTCGTTTCAAGTAATATGCAGCAAAATTATATTGCATTAGATGAGGACTTTGAAAGTGAAGAATCGAATGATCCGCAAGGCACTGATAATCAACAACTTGAGTTACCATTTTAATTATTTGTGTGATTGAGTGAATTAGTATATATAAAACTTTCCTCTACAATAATAAAAAAGTACCACTTTTTCTTTTTTGCATAGAAACTTTGCACATGATTATTTCACACTATCACACATAAGCATATAAACAGCTAATTATCAACAAGTTACATAAATATTTTAAAAACCACATAGTTACGACTCGTCGCAATGAGTCGAACGGCCTGTTCCGATGACTCGAAGCGATCGTTCCGATGATACTTTCACCCCCTAAAGTATCAGTCGAACACCTCGAAGAAACTATCCGGATAGCGCGTAGAGACGACTCGAACACTCCATAGACTGCCCCCCAAAAAAGGCCTGCCCTTGCATCGACAACGTAGCCCGCGAATACAAAGATCTCCAGCCATAGCGGCTGGAGATTTTCTTATTGTATGCCACGTACCAGCATTCTATGCTAAATTCCAAACATTAATTGATATTTAACTATATATTTAACATTTCGCAGAATAGGCAATTTCTTTGTTTGTCTGATAGACATGATCAGGATTGTATTTCACCCGGTCTCTAACCATTGCAACTAACGCATGCAACATTTTGTTTTTGATATTGTTGTGTATCAACAGAGGATGTTTGCCACGTTCTTTTAAACGCTGATAATAGTTGTGTACATTCACGTCAAACTTGATTGCGACTAATGCTGCTTGTGAGAGCATAGATTTGATCATCCTATTGGCAAACGGGCTGACCTGTGGTCTACTTTTGACACTGCTTCCTGATTGCCGTCCAAATGGCGCTATGCCGTAGTAGCAGCCTATCTTCCTTGCATTCATGTCAAACTTCTGAAAGTTGTCCGTATAAACCATCAGGCATGTCGCATTCTGTATGCCAATGCCTGGCATGGAGGTGATGATGTCGAAGATCTCCTTGAGCTCGTCATCAGCAGCAATGATATCCTTTATCTTTTGGTCGCATTTAGCAATGGCCTTGTTCACCTCCGTGATGAGATGCTTGCTGGTGAAAGACATAAAAGCCCTTATGTCGGTTTTCTCCTGTGTGAGCCGCTTTTCGTCCCTTCTAACCTGTAATGACACCCTCTGACGAACAAGGCTGTGACGATACAAGAAAACCTCTCTCAGGCACGTCAGTGAGGCACTCTGTGGCTTATACAGTATCATCTTGTCGTAGTTACGCATAGCATACTCGGCTATGGCTTTGGAGTCAGCCTTGTCGTTCTTTACACGTTGGATACCAACCGAGTGCTTGATTTTATAAGCACACTCCAGCCACATGTCGTAAGCAGAGGCATAAAGGTAATTGCTTAGACCAATACTATAGCCTCCAGTATTCTCACCACAGAAGAGCCAGGAGTCAATGGGAGCAGACTCAGACTGAGCCTTTACCCAGGTTACCAAACGACGGAAGCCCGATGTCTTGTTGTTAAACACTTCGTGCACACTGGGGGCACATTCCTTCAGTCCCTCTGACTTAATGAGGGTTGCATCAAACTTTTCTTTAGAAAAATCAATGCCGATAAAGATTTTTTTCATACCTTTGTACCGTTTTAATGAAGGAATTGGCCAATAGTTGTCTGGTCTTGGACTCTAAATAGGCTACAGTGCCGCTGGCATTCTATCTGGACTTTGCAACTAAAACAGGAAGGACTAAGACAGGTCATAGACTCTAGGGCTGTTGTCCCCTGGATAGATTCCCTTTCCTGTCGGCCTTTTCCTCCTTTTAACAACAAAGGTAGGGAATTGGCCGGGATTAAGCAAATTCTTCACTGATATATTTTATCAGAGTGCAAAATTAGAGTCCCCTGGCACGCTCCGCTGATTTTTTCCCCAAAAAAACTTGCTGGATAGAAAATAATTCGTATATTTGCAGCCGTAACCAATAACATGGAATGATATGAAAAAATTCGAATTGATGGCGCTGCCGTATGCGCCGGAGGCCCTGGAGCCTGTGATCAGCCGCGAAACAATCGCTTTTCACCACGGAAAGCACCTGGCGGCTTATGTGAACAACCTGAATGCCCTGCTGGAAGGCAGTCCGATGGCTGACCTGCCCTTGGAGACCATCGTGTGCCAGGCGACAGGGGGCATCCTCAACAATGCGGGACAGATACTGAATCATGAGTTGTACTTCGGGCAGTTTGCGGCTCCGAAGGCTGACAATCAACCTGAAGGGAAGTTGGCCGAGGCGATCGTGCGCGACTTCGGCTCGTTCGAGGCGTTCAAGGAGGCGTTTCAGAAGGCGGGCGCCACGCTGTTCGGATCGGGATGGGTGTGGCTCTCGGCTGATCAGAACGGCAAACTGGTGATCACGCAGGAGACGAATGCCGCCAACCCGGTGCAGAAGGGCCTGAAGCCGTTGCTCACCTTCGATGTGTGGGAGCATGCCTACTATCTGGACTACCAGAACCGCCGCCCCGACCACCTCGCCGCCCTCTGGTCCATCATCAACTGGCCCCAAATCGCCACCCGCCTCTAACCGCGAGCGTGCCAGCGTGCCAGCGCGTGCGTGCCAGGGGACAGGAACCTGGCACCAACAAACTCGCGGAGGGGAGGTGCCACGTACCTGTCCCCTGGCACACCCTCGCGGAAAGGAGGTGCCATGTACCTGTCCCCTGGCACGCACTGGCACGCTGGCACGCACCACGAAATACATGAATATGCTACAGAGATTATTCGGGTTTGACCCCACACAACACCAGGTGCGCACAGAGATCTATGCGGGTATCACCACCTTTCTCACCATGGCCTATGTCCTGGCCGTGAACCCAGGTGTCTTCAGCGCGCTCGAGCCGCAGGGGATGCCGGTGAGCGCCGTGTTCACCGCCACCGTTCTGGCCGCCCTCGTAGGCACGCTGATGATGGCGCTCTATGCCAAGAAACCGTTTGCGCTGGCACCCGGCATGGGTATCAACGCCTTCTTCGTCTACACCGTCTGCCTGGGCATGGGCTACAGTTGGCAGTTCGCGCTGACGGCCGTCTTCATCGAGGGACTCATCTTCATGCTCCTCTCGCTCTTCAAGGTGCGCGAGATCATCGCAAACGCCATCCCGAACGTGCTCAAGCTGGCCATCGGGGTGGGCATCGGACTCTTCGTCGCCTTTATCGGACTGCAACACAGCGGCGTGATCGTGGCTGACGCGAGTACGCAGGTGGCGCTCGCCACGTTCGACCAGTCCCAGGTGCTGCTGGCGTTTATAGGACTGGCCATCTGCGGCTGGATGGTGGTGCGAAACGTGCGCGGCGCTCTGCTCTGGGGAATCCTGCTGACGACCCTCATCGGCATCCCGATGGGCGTGACGCATATCGATACCTTCTTCTCCAAACCGCCCTCGCTGGCGCCCATCCTGCTGCAGTTCGAGTGGCAGCATATCTGCTCGTGGGACATGCTGATCGTGGTGATAACCTTCCTCTTCGTGGACATCTTCGACACCATCGGCACCGTGATTGCCGTGTCGATGAAGGCGGGCATGGTGGATCAGAACGGCCAGATCGACGGGGTGGGGCGCATGCTGATGTCGGATGCGGTGGCCACCACGGCTGGTGCCTGCATGGGCGCCTCGACCACCACGGCCTATGTGGAGAGCGCCGCTGGCGTGGCTGAGGGCGGACGAACCGGACTCACCGCCTTTGTCGTCGCCATGTGTTTCGCGCTCGCCCTGTTCTTCAGTCCGCTGTTCCTTGCCATCCCCGATGCCGCCATCGGACCGGCCCTCGTGGTGGTGGGCGTGATGATGTGCAGCAGCGTGGCCAAGATCAACTGGCTCGACTATTCCGACGCCATCCCGGCCTTCGTCACCATGGTCTTCATGCCGCTGAGCTACAGCATCTGCAACGGCATCATGCTGGGGTTGATCATGTATGTGCTGATGAAGTCGGCCAAGGGCCTCACCGCCCTCCGCCAGATCCCCCTCGCCGTCTGGATCCTCTTCCTCCTCTTCCTCCTCCGCTACCTCTAGCGTGCCAGCGCGAGCGTGCCAGGGGACAGGTACTGAAGTGAACCCCAAAGTTTGGACGGTTAAACAATAGAAGCTGTAAGCATTTTCCTGTATTGTACAGGAGACATGCCATTAAGCCTC